>ULXM01070983.1_pt1 | contig 29729 bp, 25 predicted proteins | sample 1961271 | NCBI WGS metagenome assembly ULXM01 (sample SAMEA4835838, study PRJEB28245) | human gut metagenome | biome: gut microbiome; material: fecal sample | place: Denmark | collected 2008 | reverse complement strand
TAGAATTATTACTTGAATAACTTCTAGTTCTATAATACGAAAAGCCTGAACTATAATAGTTCAGACTTGGATACTTACATTATAAACTTCGTACCTCTTCTGGAATAATCACCCTATTTTTATCATCCACAATTTCTTTATTCTCTATTTCTATAAGTTTGATCATCTTTTGACACCATTCAACTTGCTGTGCTTCTATGCCAACCTGAAAGAAATGATTATAGAGCTGCTGTCTGATAAACGCATAGGAGTCAGTATTGATATGCTTAAAACAGAGGCGTGTGCCTTTATACAACAAAGTCATAGCCTGATTATAACAATACAATTCAAAGTAAATATTGGCGCAAGGAATAATCACATCCTCAATTTTCTGTAAATCAGTTGGAATTATAACATTGGATAACTCTAGTGCATCTTCGATAAATACTTCTGCCATATCTTTGTCATCTTGTACCAACGCATAATACCAGGCACGTACTAAATAATACTGCAATCGAACATCCGCATATTCCGTTGTATTCTCTATGATTATTTTCTTTGCGTTAGTAATCAGCTTATCGATTTTTCTTACCGTACCTCGATTACTTCGCATCAAAATTGTGGCTTTAGCCAAAATATTTTTTACATACAAATGATTGATATCATAAGAAATATTTTGTTTAGAATAGAATAATGTTTTTTCAATAGCGTCAAGCATCTTATTGAGAATTCGTTCTTCATCTTGATTGTCTGTATCATAAAAGCCATCAAGAAGAATATCATAATACTCAGAAAGCATATTATAATAAATTGCATAAGCTTCTTTCCTATGGAAACAGCTTGATGCTTTTTTAGCGCGTACTAGTATATCCTTCATACCTTCTAGATCTTCGTTATTGGCAGAAATTGAGAAAATCAATTCATAAATCTGCATAATCACAACAGCATCGAGTCTCATTTTATGCATAGAGTCTTCATCTTGCTCAATAGACTTAATATAATCTGAAAGAATTCTGCTTGTTTCAAAGTCATCTCTATAACGAGGCATATTGAGTAAGACTACAACCTGCAGGTTTGTGAATAGATCTGTATCACAAATGACTTTCTCTCTTTGACATTGTTTAATAATGCCTTCAGCTAAATAGAGTAATTTTGTTAGTTTTTCAATGTCTGCAGGAGATTCATCTTTAATTCGTGCATATCTTTCTTGGTTTACCTTCCCAATAAGACCTTTTTGCCACTTATATAGTTTATTGATTATCCATTTACCTTTTAATGACTCTGATCTAAGTTTCTTAGGATAATTATTCTTTGTGGATTCTAAATGAATTTCTATATAGAAATATGTTAAGAACTGTCTAGCAGCATATATAGAATCATTTGTCCATTCCCAGCGATGCACAGCTTCTTGAATCACATTGTTCATTGAAACCATATCCCTAGAAATAGTAATCCAGCCATCTTTAATTAACTCATTTAAATCATCTTTAGACTCAAGTTGCATAATTCTCTGAAATATATTTATCTCTATTCCTTCATCGCCAATCAAAGAAAGTACCTTCAGTAAGACCTTCTTTTGTGAAGAAAGCATATTTGTGACAAATAATGCATCTATAATATGTCCAATCGTATCACTTATTTGTTTACTATCTCTTTCGTAATCCACCTTCTCAGGCGCAATTGTAGAAAAACCATTCTCAATTGTAAGAGCTGCTGCACTAGAAATAGTTATATGACTATTCGCAATCTGTTTCGCAATTAATTCTAGAATAAGCGTATGATTCTCAATACTATTGAGTATACGTTTAAAGTCATCTAGCTCATATGCTTCAATAAAACGTCCAAGATGGGCTTCAAATATATGTATTAAAGCATTCCACTCTGTTATCGCAGAAAGTTCCATTTTTAGACAATTTGAATAAGAAGGTAACTTACGCGTTAAGAGAATAATTCTTAATCCTGTAGAAAGAAGTGCAATTAAATCATCATCCATCTCACCTGTAAAATTATCAATGACTAAAACCGCGGAAGTACCTCTTACAAGTTCGCGTATCTTTTGAATTTTTTTATCAAAGTATCTGATGTTCGTTTTATTTTCTTCATCTTGTCTTAATGTGTTTATTTCAATATTCATGTCATTGGATATAGTTTCTTCAATGCTGTCCTTATAATAGACATACAGAACTGTATCAAACTTCTCACGATAACGTGTGAGATATTCTTTAATAAAGGTACTCTTACCAATACCACCCATACCTGATATAAATAAACAATTATAATTTGGATTTAATAGAAGACTATCTAATTCTTTAAACTCCTGTTCACGTCCATAAAAGATTTGCGGCTTTATAATATGAGTAGAATAAATACGTGGTATTAAAGGGTCAGCATACTTCTCAATTATTGATAATTGATCTAATACTTCCTCCATATTTTGATATCTATCAGCATAATAAACAGCTAATGTATTATGAAAGAAATGACATAAAGAACTCAATAATCGATCATCACATTGATGATAGTCATATTGTATTTTTGAGAAATCATATACAGCATCTATTTCACAATCAGGTACAGTAGGTATATGACCAAACAAAAGATAAAACAATAATGCACCTACACTATAAACGTCTGTATGTGGTCCTAGTCGTTTTATTTTTGATGTCTGTAACTCAATAGGTGCAAAACCTTTAGTATAAGATAGTCTGATATCACTTGGTTGATTTAATTTTTTCCATTCAAAAAGCGAATTAAAGTCAAATAGCTGAACCTGCTTTTGATATCCATCAACAATCAAAACATTATCAGGCTTGATATCTAAATATAGATATCCCATCTTGTGAATATTACCTAAAACATAAACAACCTGTTTAATGAGTGTAATACATTCTTTTAAATTCCCTGGTTTATAAACAGCTAATGTATTCTTAGAAGAATAGGCAGATAAGATATAAGATGTACCATTTTGATTAAATACATCCAATTGATTTGTCATGGATGAATAGTTATCACCTGAATAGAATAACTTATTTGTATGTGAAAAATCACAACGGAATTGTTTCTGTTCTTTTTGAAAAGAATCCATATCATGCACTGATGGAACGAGTTCATTATTATTACGAGAAATATGAAGTTTGTAAGGGTAGAACTCCTTTATTCTATATAATGTCTGATCACCTGTATCAGTGATACGAACTGCTTCATATACAATACAGGATCCTCCACGCCCAATTTCATTTTTTATAATACAATGAATCATTTCACCACTATCATTAGATAAACAAAGCGGAGTATTTGGTTTCAATGCAATTCTGTGATCCATAAGTTCACCACCTTTTATTATTATGAATAGATTATAATTCAAGGTTTATTCGATTAGGTTTTATTATTACACCATTAATTCTCAGCAGCTTCCGCAAATACTTCTCCCATATAATATCTAAACGCAAATAAAGGATTATCATAGTCTTTTAATGCCCACATAAAGAGCCAATCATAAGGATTACCAATATATAATTCTGGATAACCTGCACCAAGTAAACGTGCATTGATCATATCTAGACATCTTTCAAAATCATTGTCTTCTACTATATTGGAATCTCGTTTTTTTCTAATAATACGTTTTGCCCAATAAGTATAGAAAACAAGAAAAATAAGCATTTTTCTAATTATTTCACCCTTGCCAACTAGTTCTTCACGAAGCAACTTATCAATGTTTTGTCTGTTTGGAAAACAGTATTCAGCCTTTAATGGCATGAGTCTATTATCAGATAATACAGAAGTCAATGAACGATCATATTTATTTGAAAACTCACTTTCTTGATAATTTCTGAGCCCCATTATTTGAGAAAAGATAGTCCAAGTAGATGCATGAGGCTTCGCAATTACATAGTCATCTTCTTGTTTCTGCTTATTTTTAAATCTATTATAACTATTAATCACAGTACCTTCCTGTACTGCAAGTCCATTTTCTTTAGAAATATCATTCCAAAGATCTCTAATATATTTTAGAGCAGTGACATTATTATAACGAAATTCATCGATATTCTCTGTGATATAGTGTATCAATTCTTCTTTATCCTCAATGTTGTTGAGGTTTTCAATAATAGCACCTGTGTAAAGGACATCACAATCTGGAAGTTTTTTCATCTTTTTAGGTATAGGAATACTATGAATCATCTCTTGTGCTTCATCATACGAAAGACCTTTTCTCATACAGAAATAATAAACTGCTTCATTTATAGTATGACAATCAAACCCACGTTCAAACTGAACGCATCTAAAAAAGTCTTTTGTTTCATCAACATCTAAACCTAACGCAAAACAGATCTGAAAAGCAGTTTTACGAGAAATCTTCCTATTGGGTACAAACAAATCACGAGGTAGTTTTATATGCACTGCTTTGAACTTATCACGTAAAAACTCTACCTTTGCAGGTGTATCAGATAAATCACCTGTATATCCATGTTCTTTAATAAATGATGTAAATGCTTCATCAAATCCACGAAACAGTGTAGCAACTTCAAGTAATCTTTCTTCATAGTTATCATCATCTAATAGTAGTTCTTCAGCTTTTTTATCAAGTAATTCTGTATATTGAGTCATAGTCTCTTTTTCCCTTCATAAGTAATCTTACAAATAATTGTATAACGTATATATGTACATTACAACAAAGCACAAAAAACCTTAATTTATATCAAGGTTCCAGAACAATTCATCCATGTATTTTATACCTTCTTATTCCGAAAATATGAATTATTTTCGTTTTTTCGGAATAGCATCTAACCTTGATTTAACATATATATTCACAATGTTTATAAATGCAAAAAAAGATGACCCTTGGACCACCTTCTTCCTATTGACACTCTTTACTTTTCATAATTGAAATGATTTCTTCATCTACTTTATTCATTCCATTTTTCCCAATACGGGCCATATTTTGAATACATTGTTCAGGTGTTGATGCACAGATTCCATCACTTTCTCTTAATACTGCATTATTGACTGCAGTCATTGCAGACATCAGTGCAGCCGTAGAACCTGTAGATACCTTTAATGCACATCCTACTTTTCCACCATCACAAATCATACCAGTTACAGTCCCTGTCATATTACGTATACAAAAACCTATCTGATCATCTGTCGCATCTAAGAGATAAGCAATACCTACAGAAGCAGATGTAGAAGAAGCCATGACACATGTGCACATAGGCGATAATTTACCTATATGTGCATTAATATATCTATTTACCAGATGTGTAAGCGCAAGTGCTTTGAGTTTCTTTTCTAGTGATACGTGTAGTTCTTCTGCCACTTCATTCACTGGTATAGAAACAACAAGTCCTTTTGTACCTGCGCCCGAACTGCTCATTGCAGGAAGTGGACAGCCATCTAATCTATTTTCAGCAGCTGTAGTGACTTTCTTGATTATTCTAGTTAATAAGTCTTCAGAGAATAATGAATGATTGAATGAATCGCTCAAATGTCTTGTTCCTTTATATTGTGATAATCGGTTATTCATTTCTATACCTTCTAATAAGAAATGAAGTTCGTCCACTGTCATTGAGTCTACCAAAGAGCGTATGTCTGATATTTTCATCTCTTTGAGTTCATCAATCACAGTGGGTGTATTGTTTGTTTCTTGAGTTGTTTTCTCTTCTAATACAATTCCATTCTTTTCTAGATAAACTATATTTGTATGTGCCTCTTTAATCATACATGTCACTGTCTCATTAGATGTATGAAGAGTACATTTTACATGAATAGATGCTGAATCATTAATCGTGATAGAAACATGGGGCACTAATAATTCAGCTTGTGTAATTGTATCTGACTCTACATCTTCAAATAAAGTCAACTGTTTTTCTGGGTTCTTTAATAATGCCCCAATAGAAACGGCATACTCTAAACCTACATGCTCACAATGTGGTATACCTGCAGACATCCCATTCTTATATATACCTTTATTAACATCTAATTCTATTTTAATTATTGGATTATTTAACTGTTTAGATGCATAAGCTGCACATAATGCGACACAGACTGGTTCTGTACATCCTAATGCAGGGACTACATCCTTCTTCAATAAGTCTATTAGTTCTTCTTTTCTCATATGATTCTCCTTGTTTACAGTATACAAGGTTTATCACAAATTAAAAAGACTGCTGTGGGGTAGCAGTCATATACAAAATATTTAAGGTTATTCAATTTTATGTGTGTGTGAGTTTTATTTCTTGTTTTAATTATTTTGAATTTTCTTCTTCTAACTTTTGTTTATCTAATAATTTGACGAATGGATAGTAAAGTGCCATATCTAGAATGATTAGCCCTACAACCATGATACCGGCTTTAATATCCATACATCCTAATGCAGCACCAAGTGGAGCTGGTGTTGTCCATGGTGTTTCAATTACACCCTTTCCAACGATGTGTAATGCCATACAAGTATAGGCAATAATTGAGTTTACAACTGGCACAAAGATAAATGGAATCATCATAATTGGGTTTAATACCATTGGTAAACCGAAGATGATTGGTTCATTGATATTGAAGATAGCTGGACCAATTGAAAGCTTACCTAAAGTACGTAATTCAACTGATTTTGATTTAAGTAATAGAATACATAATCCTAAAGTAGCACCTCCGCCACCTAATGCGATAATATATGACCAGAATGGCTGAGTGAAGAAGTGTACTAATGGTTTATTAGCACTATATGCTGCGATATTAGTAATTAAATACATCTGCATGAATGGTAATCTGATTGGCTGAGTGATACTTGCACCATGTAAACCAAAGAACCAGAATGTCTGAGCAATAATAGTAATTAAACAGATACCTACTAATGAATCTAGACCAGATACTGCAGGTGCAAGTACTGTCATAATCATACTTGGTAATAACTGACCACTGATATTCTGTACAAATAATGATAATGCATAGAATATGATAACACAGATAAAAAGTGGTAAGATTGCATCGAATGATGAACTGATTGCAGGTGGAACACCTTCAGGCATCTTAATACGAACGTTCTTCTTAAATAAGAAGTTCATGATTTCTACACATCCGATAGAAACAATAATAGCTGTAAAGATACCCTTTGCATCCAGATAAGTTGTTGGTATATAACTTCCTGCAAGTGCAAGTAGATCAGTGGCTGATTTACCGCCAGTAATGAGATTAGCTGGGACAGCAGAAGTAGTTGGTGCAGATACGATTAAGAATACTGCAGTAGAAACAACAGCTGCATTTAAGCTTGGCATTTCGTATTTCTTAGCTAAATGATAAGAAATAGAGAAAGCGATAAATAGTCCCATTAAAGCCATTGTCATATTATATGGTAATAATAATGCAGCTTTATTAGCCTGAGCCCAGTTGTACCATCCTGTAAGCATGGTAGTGATGAAACCCCAGTTTGGTAGAGTTTCAGGTTTGAATGGTGGTGTTGATACGATTAAGCAAGCACCTCCAAGGATTGATAGTGGAATAGCAACAACCATTCCATCACGAATTGCAGCAAGATGTCTTTGGTTAGCTAACTTGTCTGCAACAGGCACTAGTGTGCGGTTTGCTAGTTCATTGAATTTTTCCATGAAGTTCATGTCGAGTCCTCCCTTCTCGTTGGATACATTATATCTTGGAAAAGCCTAAAAAATCTCGTATTTTCCAATATATAAAACACCTTTCCATATGATAGAAGAACTTTCCAAATCGTGGAAATCACTTGCGAAATAAATTTCTATAAGTATAATACACGTTCAAAATTACATTGATATATACTACATATTTTTAATTTTTATGGGTTGACAGAAAGAACTTGATGCTTATAATGTGAAGTGTGTGAGTTTTATCTTCTTGTGAAATACAGGAGGAATTTATTATGAAATTAATCGTTGAAGAAAACACTCAGAAAATGAGTGAAAGTGCATTGCACATCTTACTTGGTGCTATGATGCAGGATAAGAGAGTGAATATTTCTCTTACATCAGGCAGAAGTCCTATTGAACTTTACAAGATGTTAGCTCCAGAAGTAAGAGATCAGGAAAAGTTCAAGGATATCGAATATTATTTGTTCGATGAAGCACCATACATGGATGGTAAGCCTTATGGCCCTAACTGGGAAGAAATGCAGAAATTATTCTTCGAAGAAGCAAATATTCCAGAAGAAAGAATTCATGATATGACTATGGAAAACTGGGAAACATATGATGAAGAAATCAGCCGTGCAGGTGGTATTGATGTCATGGTTATTGGTCTTGGTTATGATGGTCATTTCTGCAGCAACTGTCCTAGATGTACACCAATGGATTCATATTCTTATGCAATGGATCGTGCTACTAAGAATAAAGCAAACCCTGATTATCCAAAGAGAGAACATCTTCCAATCACTCTTACAATGGGTCCTAAGAGCTTAATGAAGGTTAAACACTTAGTGATGATTGTAAATGGTAAGGAAAAAGCAGGTATCTTAAAACAGGTTCTTGATTCACCTATTACAGATGAATTACCATCTACTGTTTTAAAGCTTCATCCTAATATGACATTGATCTGTGATAAAGATGCAGCTTCTGAATTAAACATGGACGATTACAAAAGACTATAAGTCTTTATAGAAAGTTCTTCGGAACTTTCTTTTTTTATATTCCGGAAAGGTTTTCCAAGAATTGGAAACGAGATTACTGATCATTTGTGAATTGATATACTTGAATAAACAGGAGGTACTATTTATGAGTAAGATGGATATTGTAGAGTTAAGATTAAGAAGAACAGTCGCATTGATAATTGACTGGTATATTACTAATATGCTGGCTTCTATTCCTATCACATTCTTTTTAAGAAAAGATAGTCAGTTTAAACCAGAGATGTTTGAATTAACTGCTTATGGTTTCAATACAGCTCTTATTGTATGTTTAATTGCGATTACTATCGGGATACTTTATTATGTATTCATTCCTTTATATATCTGGAAAGGTCAGACTCCAGGTAAGAAGATTTGTAAGATCAAAGTTATTGATTATGATCATAAAGATGTCACTATGAAAAACATGATGTTAAGAGAATTACTCGGTGCAACTCTTCTTGAAGGTGGTATTACTATTATTCCTTCTTATTTAAGAAAGATTGCCTCTCTTTTACAGTTCACTTCTATTGTAAATCCCTTAACTTATGTTGCTTATGCATTGACATTTGTTTCTATTGGATATGCTTATTTCCAGAAAGATACACGTTGTTTTCATGATTTAGTTTCACATACTGAAGTTATTAAACTATAAATTACTGTCCTATGGTATAATAAGGTATATTATACCAAGGACGGTGAGTACATGTTTAACTTAGTTATTATTTTATTATCTACATTAAATGGTGAACCTAAAGGTTCTAATAATTATAAAATTGCGAAATTCATGATAGAGAACATTCGTGATTTAGAAGACTATACTCTAACTGAACTTGCAAAAGCGTGTTATGTGTCTAATTCTAGTATTTCTAGATTCTGCAGGGATATAGGTTTAAGGGATTTTAATCAGTTAAAAAATCAGATAGCGAAGTTTTCGGTAGAAAAAACGAAACTTTCTAATAAATTCAACTATGAAGGACGAAATGAAGATTCCATTTTCACTTCTTATGTAAGAAGTGTGATTGAGAATCTAGAGATGTTGGAAAAGAGTTCTATTGAAGATGATATCAAAAAATTAGTCAATGATATTTATGCGTATCAAAAAGTAGCGGCATTTGGTTATATGCATTCTGAAAACGTTGCATTGAACTTGCAATATGATTTACAGACAAGTGCTAAACCTGTATTTACTGCCATTAAAGTAGCTAACCAGGCTGAATATATTACAAACGCAGATGAGAAGACTTTAATTATCTTATTCTCTGATTCTGGTACTTATTTTGATCGTATTTTCCCACGTGCAAAACCATTTAAACAGCAAAGCAAGAAACCTAAGATTTGTTTAATTACATCTAATAAAGAATTAGATTATCCTTTTATTGATCAATATATACGCTATGACAGTAGAGGTGATTATGCAACTCACCCTTATTCACTCACAGCGATTGCAGATACAATATGCATTGAATATGCAAAAATGTTGAAAGAACTCGAATAATATGAAAGCACTAAAAAGGTAAGGATCTGACCATCCTTACCTTTTCGTTTTGATGCATCTATTTTCTAATCACAAATAAAGTACAACACTTGTATATCTGATATTCAAGTATTCTATTTTGCTTTAATAGCCCATCTCATCTTAGTAGACTTTGCACGTAAATTACGATGACATTCTTCTTTAGAAGGTCTAATCACATTTCTACATACATCTTCATAAATGCCAAGATTCTTGAGTTCTTTAAAAGACTTCTTCACAATTCTATCTTCTCCAGAATGGAATGTAAGAATGGCAGCCTTTCCTCCTGGTTTTAAAATAAGAGGGAGTTTCTCTACAAAATCATATAATACTTCAAATTCCTGATTTACTTCAATTCTTAATGCCTGGAATACTCTTGCAGCTGTCTTATTCACAATATCTTTTCTATTCTTATCAGTAATAAAGTTGAGTGTTTTATCAATGATCTTATAAAGCTGCTGAGTTGTTTCTACTTCCATACCTGAACGTATGAATGAATAGATATTCTTAGCTAATATATCAGCATATGGTTCATCTGAGTTCTCTGTAAGAATATGTTCTAGTTCCTCTTTTGATAAGTCTTTTAAGATTTCATAAGCAGGTCTACCTGCTTTAGGATTAAGTCTTAGGTCTAATGGGCCATTTTTCTTATATGAGAATCCTCTTTCTGGATTATCAATCTGCATAGAAGATACGCCTAAATCAGCTAAGACAAAATCAAATGGTCCATACTTCTCACTGACTTGATCAATGTTTCTAAAGTTAGTCAAAATAGGAGTAAAGATGTCTTCTCCATAACCTTTATTTCTTAGTCTCTCTGTTGTTTTTTCTATTTCGATAGTATCGATGTCTAATCCATAAAGGTGTCCCTGACCTTCTAATTTTTCCATCATTTTAGAAGAATGTCCTCCATATCCTAGAGTACAATCTAAACCAATCTGTCCTGGCTGAATATCTAAGAATTCTAGTATTTCATCTACCATGATAGAAATATGCATACCTGCTGGTGTACTACCCTTAGAAATAACTTTTTCTATTGTTTCAGGATATAATTCTGGATTAAGTTCTTTATACTTCTCTGAGAAATTTTTAGGGTGTGTCCCTTTATATCTTTTTCTTCTTTTATGTACCTGTTCAGTCATTTTTATACCTCATTTCATCATCTACTATATTAACGAAAATAGAGACAATAAACAAGTCAGATAAAACTCTGTATATACTGGATTGTTCCCTCTTACCTTCACAATATATAATAAAAGTAGTGTATTCGCTATTTGTGGGGTGTTGTTGTTTCATGTTTTATTTTATAGTTTTCATGAAAGGAGAAATATTATGGATACAAAAAAGATAGGAAAGTTCATTTCTGAGAATAGAAAAAGAAAAGGTCTCACTCAAGAACAATTAGGAAATATATTAGGTGTCAGTAATAAGACAATATCACGCTGGGAGAATGGGAACTATATGCCTGATTTGTCTTTACTGATTCCCTTAAGTGAAACTTTGGACATTTCTTTAAATGAACTGCTCAATGGGAAATATATAACGGAAGATAAAATCATGGAAACAACAGAAAAGAGCTTAAAGAATACAATTAATTATAGCAAGAATATGCTTGTACAAGAGAAAAGAAAGATTTCTATTGGTATTATGATTTTTGGCGTATTTCTGTGTTTTGCTGCATTTGCGATATTAGATAAGGAAAGCAGCTGGTGCTGTATTTACTCTATTGTAGGTATTATAGTATTTGTTTATGGGTTATCAAAAGAGTTGAAGAGAAATAGATTATTAATAAGTAGTGGAGTATTTGTTGCAATATTATGTGGATTTATGTTGATGGATTATGTAGGTGTTATAACTTCTCATAGACCCCCTATCTATGTTTATATGATTAAGACTTCTAATGTGACAACCTACTACAACCCGTTCTATAATGTTTATAGAATCAACAAGAACACACCTAATGAGTATTATATTGTAGATAGCGCAAAGAAATATACAGAAGATACTGTTCCTACAACTGTATTTAACAGACCGTTAAGTGGCATACATAATATTAAGAAGTATAAGAATCCATATATTGGTAATAATTCCAATATAGGAAATTTATTAAATAGTCTGCCTTTGCATGAATACGGTTATGTTTTTCAAATTGATTCTAAAAATCAAGGACTCACTGTGAACTACAATGCGACAGACTGGTATCATAATGAGGATCTTTATATCAATAAGAGCCTGATCTATAATTCTGTGTCTATCTTCTCTTTAATTGATAATGTACAATCTATTCAATATAACTTTAGTGGAAGTACCTACACTACTACTAAAAAGATGATTGAAGAGAATTATCCACATTTTGAACAAATAAAAGAGAATGAGAAGAACTTCAATAAATACTTAGAGAATAAGATGAATGATGATGAATTTACAAGAAGTATATTCAATAAGATATTTATGAAGAAGGTTTTATAAGAGGGGTTAAGCCCTCTTTTTAAATGAAATATTAAACATTAAGGAAATTGCCAACTCTCCGGTAAAATGTATTGCGAATATCAATACATCCTTGTAAAATCAAAATAGGAAATAAAGACAATTACAACAAAAGGAGGCATTGTTATGGCAAAATCAGCTAGCGTTTATGCAAGAATTGACCCCGTATTAAAGGAACAGGCAGAAACAATATTATCTACACTTGGCATATCTACTTCAAATGCAATTGATATGTTTTTTAAACAAATCGTCCTAAAAAAAGGACTTCCCTTTGAAGTACGATTACCGTACGAAAAACCCGTCTGCATGGGTGCACTCAGTAAAGAAGAATTAAATGCTAAAATAGAAAAAGGATATACAGATATTTTAGAAGGAAAAACAAAACCTGCAAAGCAAGCATTTGATGAAATGCGAAAAGATTTTAACTTATGAAATTCAATGTAGAATTAACTGAACAAGCTGACAAGGATTTAAGAAGTATCTATTTGTATATCTCAATTGATTTAAATTCACCAGATAATGCAATAAAGCAAATCAAACGTTTATGGGATGCTATTTTATCTCTTGATGAACTACCTCAACGATACCGCCGTTATGAGGATGAACCATGGCACAGTAGAGGCATAAGAGTTCTTCCTGTAGATAACTTCGTTATTTTATATATTCCTTTTGTAAAAGAGAAAATCGTACGTATTGCTACTGTCATGTATAGTGGTCGTAACATTGACGAGCATTTAAGTAAAATAGGTAATTAAATCTAAACTAACCAATTCTCATTATAATCTAGAAATTCAGTTTTTATCTTCTCATTAATCGATAATGTACAGACTATTCAATATAACTGTAGTGGTAGTTCTTATACAGCAATAAGAAAGATGATTAAAGAGAGTTATCCACACTTTAAAAAAGTAATAGAGAAAGAGAAGAACTTTAATCAGTTCTTAGAGAATATGATGAATGATGATAAATTTACAAGAAGTATATTCAATAAGATATTTGTGAAGAAGGGGTTATAAGAGGGGTTAAGCCCTCTTTTTAAATATCTTGTATTACACTAAAGTAAACAACACCACTTTCAAAAAAAAGTTAGTCTTTATAATTCCATCATATTTTACAATTTCATTCCTTCACATTTTTAATTTTCATTCCATCATATTTTCATTTTCTATTCCTCCACATTTTCTGTTTTCATCCCATCACATTTCAAAAACAATAAAATAAAAAGCACATCTCTTGCATGAGATATGCTTAATATTAATACATAGATTTATTTATTCTTCATATGTGGGAATAAGATAACTTCAGGGATAGTTTCCTAACCAGTTAATAACATAACTAATCTATCAATACCCATACCACCAGTTGGTGGAAGACCATATTCAAGGGCTTCTACATAGTCCATATCCATTTCTTTTATATCATGCCTATATTGTGCATATATACACAATATATTAAAGTTCTCTGTAACTTTTTTTGATTAACTTCTTATAATAACTTGAACAAATATTAAAAGTGTGGCTAAATTAATGGCCACTATCATACTTATTCTATTTACTTTCCTGCTGTTGAAGATAGAACATTGCCTTTTGCGTTTCAATTTCTGCCTTTAGTTCTTCTTTTGTAGGTAAGTATAATTTATATTTTGAAGCAAATAACTGTTCATTGCCATGCAGAAAAGAGTAACGAGCTATATCATCATCTGTATCAGAACAAAGAACAATACCTATTGTTGGATTATCTCCTTCACTTCGTTTTAATTCATCATACATTCGAATATACATATCCATTTGACCAACATCTTGATGTGTTATCTTCTCTGTTTTTAAATCAATAAGAACGAAACATTTTAAGATGTAATTATAGAACACAAGATCTATATAATAATCTTGCTTTTCTGTATGAATATGTTGTTGTCTTGCTACAAAAGCATATCCTTTTCCAAGTTCCATTAGAAACTTTTGCAAATTAGAAAGAATACTTTTTTCAAGATCACTTTCTGTAAAATCTGTATCTTGAGAAAATCCTAAAAACTCTGCAACTACTGGGTTTTTGATAAACTCTAACTTATCATTTTGATACTTTGATGTGAGTTCTTTCATTTCATTTTCTACAAGTTCCTTTTTTTGCGTATGAAGCATACGATAATAATATTGAGAAGAAATGTTTCTTTGCAAAGTACGAACACTCCACGTTTGTTCTATAGCTTCTTTTTCATACCAATCACGAGCCACTTTATCATTTACTTGCAAAAGCGTACGATAATGAGTCCACGAAAGATATGTCTTAGATTTTCCACTCGTTGAGTGGAAAATTTTAGGAAAGCATTTATAAAATGAATAAAAACTATACAAGTTTGTTTTTGTAAATCCCTTACCATATTTTTCAGTAAGATTCTTTGATAATTTTTTTATGACTTCTGCACCATATTCAGAACGTTTTTGTCCTCTAAGTTCTTCTTCTGCAATTCGATATCCAATGAGCCAATTTCTTTGAACAAGTGCAATATTAACTGCCTGATATGCTGCTTTTTGTGAAGATTCAATAATTCCACACATGTCATTTAAAATATTGTCAGTTTTCACAAAGTGATCCATGAGACTGTTTTGTTTTAAATTGTTTTCCATAGTCATTGCTCCTTTATATTCAAATGATTATTGCTCCCAAATTTTATAATCATTTTTATCAAGTAATTAACTATAACTTATATATCTAGATTTTAACGCATGGTAGTTCTTTTTCATACAAAAAAAATTCAAATTTTAACTTTTTAAATGATAAGAATGATTCTAAAAACAAAAAAATGCCAGAGGCATAACCCCCTAGCATTTACTAGTCCTTATTTATTCTTCATATGTGGGAATAAGATAACTTCACGGATAGTTTCCTGACCAGTTAATAACATAACTAATCTGTCGATACCCATACCCATACCACCAGTTGGTGGAAGACCGTATTCAAGGGCTTCTACATAGTCCATATCCATTTCGTTGGCTTCATCGTTACCTAATTCTTTTTCTTTTAACTGATTTGCGAATCTTTCATACTGATCATCTGGATCATTTAATTCTGTGAATGCATTTGCATATTCGTTACCACAGATGAATAATTCGAATCTCTGAGTGAAACGAGGATCCTGTAAGTTCTTCTTTGCGAGTGGAGAGATTTCAATTGGATGACCATATACGAATGTTGGTTCTACAATTGTTTCTTCTACATACTTTTCAAAGAATGCATTGACAATATGACCATATGCAAAGTGTGGTTCTACTTCAATATCATGTTCTTCAGCAAGCTTCTTAGCTTCTTCAAAAGTCTTCTGTTCACCAAAGTCAACACCAGTCTTTTCTTTAATTGCATCAACCATAGAGATTCTCTTGAATCCAGGGGCTAATGAAATAGAATGACCTTTGTATTCTACATCATAAGTACCATTGACAGTCATTGCGGCATTCGCAATGATACCTTCTGTTAAGTCCATCATACCTTCAAGGTCAGAGAATGCTTTATATACTTCGATAGTAGTAAATTCTGGGTTATGAGTTCTGTCCATACCTTCATTTCTGAATAAACGACCGATTTCATAAACGGCATCCATACCACCAACGATTAATCTCTTAAGGTTTAATTCTGTTGCGATTCTTAAATAGAAATCTTTATCTAATGCATTGAAATGAGTGATGAAAGGCTTAGCTGCAGCACCACCAAGAATAGAGTTCATGATTGGTGTTTCTACTTCTGTATAACCTTTGTCATCTAAATAATGCTGGATTGAACGAACAATCTTAGGTCTCATGAAGGCTACTTTACGTGCTTCATCATTCATGATTAAGTCAACATATCTTCTTCTGAAACGTTCTTCAGTATCTGTTAAACCATGGAACTTTTCTGGTAAAGGTCTTAAAGCCTTAGTAAGGTGTGTATACTTTTCTACTCTTACAGTTAATTCACCAGTATGAGTCATGAATACTTCACCATCAATACCGATAATATCACCTAAATCGCTCTTCTTAACTAATTCATAAACATCTTCACCAACAGTATCTTTCTTGATATATAACTGGATTTTTCCATCTCTATCAAGAAGGTTCATGAAGCATACTTTACCTTTTCTTCTCTTTGCAACAATACGACCTGCAATACTTACAGCGGGTTTGCTTTCTTCTAATTCTTCTGCAGTCTTATCGCTATAGTTCTTTCTAATGTCTGAAGTATAAGCAGTCACATCAAATCTCTGTCCAAATGGATCAATTCCAAGATCTTTAAGTTCCTGTAACTTCTGTCTTCTTACTAATTCCTGATCAGTAAACTTTCTTTCTTCCATGTGTGTTCTCCTTCTTTAGAATATAAAAACTCTCATCCGCTAGGGACGAGAGTTAACCGTGGTACCACCCTTATTCATCTACATAAGTAGACCTCATTAAGCCTTAACGCGGCAACACGTTATTTTATCACGTTAGATCCAAAATACAGCTCCCAGTCTTTATTCATATCAACTTCCCCATTCCTTTACACCAGCCAGGAATTCTCTCTGCGTTCCATCGATATTACTCTTCTGTTCATAGCTTTTACTCAAGTATTATAGACAATAAATAAATATGTTGTCAAGGTCATTTTATCAGCCTGATTCAATCTAATTTATCTATAGACGTTTTTCAAATCCACCAAGGATTTCTGAATCCTCACTAATAGTCACAAATGCCTGTGGATCAATATCATGTACAATCTTCTTAAATGTTTTCACTTCATATTTATTAATTGCACAATAAAGAATATATTGATCATTTTCTGTATAAGCACCCTTACCCATCCAGTAAGTTACTCCTCTACCAGTCTTTTCCATAATCACATTCTTCATATCTTTTTCTTTAGTGAAGATTAATGCTATCACATTGATATTCTGATAGTGGATACGGTCACTAATGAAATACAATACAAATACAAAGATAATAGAATAAAGTGTAGTCTGTAAATCAAAGATAAATGCACAGCAAGTTAAAATAACTGCATTCAAACTTATTGATAACTTCCCTACTGAGAATCCTGGTTTAGTCTTAGATAAGCATACACCGGCAATATCAATACCACCTGCACTACCACTACCTTTAAGGGCAAGTCCTACGCCAACGCCACACATAATAGCCCCAAAGATACAGTTAGATAACATATCGGGCATGATTGGATGTGTTAAGTTAGGTAAGAAAGATAATGTAATAGTCTGTACAACAACACTCATAGCTGTTTTAACACAGAATTCTCTGTTCAAGATTCTATACCCCATAATAAATAATGGAATATTAATCATGAAGTTGATGATCCCTACAATGTTCATTGATTTAGGGATTGGTAGAAGTTTTCTTACAAAAACTTCGATAATCTGTGATGTACCAATGACACCTCCAAAGTTCAAGCCATTAGGTGTTACGAACAACCAGATTCCTAAAGATAATAAAATACTTCCGGCAATGACTTCGCCATACTTTTCTAGATTTTCCCTCATAGCGTCCCTCTTTCTTCTCATATCATAGAACATTTAAACAAATAAAAGAATGCCTTTCAAGCATTCTTTAGTAAATTCCATATTCTATAAATATATTCGCAATAGACTCAATAATATAGACAACAGGTACCTGTGTTGCTGAACTATAAAAGTCACCATTTTTAGTACTTGGCATATAATACGTAAGAGCTAAATCAGACATCTTTGCAGCTGTTGAAGAGGCACTATTGGTAATCACAATAATCTTAATATCATATTTTTTTAAGTCTTTGATACGATCAATGACCTCTCTTGTTTCTCCTGAAACTGTGAAGAAAAGAGCACAGTCATTTTGATCATACATCCCCCTAAAACGGCTACTGAAGTCTCCACTATACATTGTACGTTTTCCCTTACGATTAAATAAAGAAGCCGCAAATTTCGCAATCGCATCACTTAAGCCAATGCCCGAACAGATCACCTCATGACTGTTCACAATTATTTCAGCCGCTTGATGAATAAGATCATCAAACTCTTTATTGTCTACACGATTAAAATAATCGAGAATATAATTTAAAGCACGTTTGTTTTGAACAGGTTTATCTTCCTGATCCAGTTTCATTTCTGCTTTCCATTCTAAGAATCCTTCATAACCAAGTTTTTTAGCTACTCTTGTAATCATAGAAGAAGACACATGAAGATCTGTAGACAAATCTTTAAGTTTCATATGAATCACTTCATGACGATGAGAAATGATGTAGTTGTAAATATCTAATTCTAAATCACTTAATTGATTCATTTGATCTACCGTAACCATAAAATACCTCCAAAAGGTATTTTATCACACTTTATGCAAATCTCTTTTTCATTTTCTTATTCTGTTTCTTATTTTTCTTTTCAATACTCAACAACATATTCTTGTAGTCTTCTGACTTAATGTCTACAACAAGTGTATGTGAGACAATATCATGTAATGATTTCTTAGACTTTAAGATAATCACTAGTATTCCAGATAATATAGAGATAACTAAACCTACCTTATTCCAGATAGAGGCAATATTGTATCCAGTTAATACATTGACTAACTGATGAAACATATTACTGCATGTATAAATACTTCCTTCTACTAAGAAGATCATAATAACCTGTCTGATGATCAGTTGTTTCACATTCACTTCTTGATAGTCATCATTCACAATCTTTAATCCTAATAGTTTTTTACCTAAAGTCTGTCCTTTCCAGATTATAGGTAATACGACATAGTACACAAATGCAACTGAGAGTGAAAGAACACCTGCAAGTACTTGATAATATCCCTTAAATATAGATAACTGCTGAGGAATATAGACAGCATCCTTATGAAGAGACATATACAACAAAATAAGAGGAAGTGATGATAAGACACTTCCTAAATACCAATCAATACCATAAGCGATTATACGTTTGATATAACCTGTTTTATTCACAGGTTCATTTCTTAATTTATTCCACATCTTATCATCCTCCTTTATTAATTTAAGTGCTGATATAAAGCACCGATTAAGTTCGCATCATTACGATATTCACAAACTACGATTTCTGGTGGTAATGTGCTTGCATAACATGAATTATAGATTTCATCAAAGTTCTTTTTGATAAGTTCTAATAGTAATGGCTGTGCACTAATACCTCCGCCAATGGCTACTTTTTCACAATCAAAGATCTGATTGATGTTGTAGATCTGTACTGCAGTTTCTAAACAGAACTGATTTAATCCTTTTAAGACAGCTTCATTTCCATTATTTGCCATTTCAAAGATTTCTTCACCAGTATAGTGTTCTTCTGTTTCTAATGCTTCCTGGATATGTAATAGTAATCCATTGATTCCATTACTTGCATACCAAGATGTATCACCATCATATGGCTTATGATAATCAGTGATGATATTAGAAAATTCACCTGCACCAAATCTACATCCGCTTAATACCTTATGATCCTTAATTAAAGCGCCACCAATAGCTGTGCCAAGAATCACTACAGCGCCGTCCTGAATATCCTGAAGACTACCAAAACCTAGTTCTGCATTAGCGGCACATTTTGCATCATTACCAATTGTGACTCTTACACCACAACGCTCAGATAGTAATTCTGCCATATTTATATCATGATTATAAGCTAAAGCACCACCAGTGTAACAATAACCCTTATTAGGATCAATTCTTCCTGGCATACTCATCGCAATACCAGATACATCAGAATATGTATTATAAAGAGATTGAACGCTATTTACAAACGAATCAAGGCAATCTAAGGGAGTAGGTACCTTACCTCTTTCATATATATTCTTTTCTGCATCCATTACTGCATATTTAATAGCACTGCCACCAACATCTAGAACTAAGTATTTTTTCATAATTTTTCTCCGTTACTTTCTATTACTTTCTTATACCAATCAAAGGAATCCTTCTTGCTTCTTGCAAGTGTTCCATGACCTGCATTATCTTTATCTACATAAATGAAACCATAACGTTTCTTCATTTCACCCGTACCAAAGCTAACACAGTCAATACATCCCCAAACAGTATAACCTAATAAGTCTACACCATCAATATCTACTGCATTTTTCATTTCTTCGATATGCGCTTTAAGGTAATCAATACGGTACTGGTCATGTACTTTTCCATCTACCATCTGGTCCACTGCACCGAAGCCATTTTCTACAATAAATAGAGGAAGGTTATAACGGTCATACATCCAGTTTAAGCTATATCTTAAACCTTTCGCATCAATTGGCCATCCCCATTCAGTCTTAGAAATATATGGGTTATCACATAAATCTGTTTCTTCATTATAGTCAAGGTTGACATCTCCATCACCCTTAACCGCAAATGACATATAATAACTAAATCCAATATAATCTACTGTACCCTGTGGAAGAACAGCTAAGTCTTCTTCAGTAATATCTAGATTGAAGTTCTTTCTTTCAAAAAAAGATTTCATATAACCTGGATAACGTCCTCTTGCATGAACATCCATATACCAGAAACGCTTATGGTTAGCACCTACTGCCTTCAACATATCATCTGGATTACATGAGTAAGGATAAATAGGTGTCATCGCAATCATGCATCCGATCATCATAGAAGGATCAATAGCATGTCCTTCTTTAATAGCCATCGCACTTGCAACAAGTTCATAATGCGCTGCCTGATAAACAGTACGTTCTTTGTCTTCACCTTCTTCAAATAGAATACCTGAGTTGGTAAATACAGCTACGTCTGCTTCATAGTTCGCCTGGTTGTTGATTTCATTGAAAGTCATCCAGTATTTAACTTTATTGTGGTATCTTTCGAAACATACTTTTGCGAATCTTACAAAGAATGTAATCATCTTTCTGTTTCTCCATCCACCATATTTTTCTACTAAATGATAAGGCATTTCAAAGTGTGATAATGTGATGACTGGCTGAATACCATTCTTTAATAGTTCATCAAACATATCATCATAGAACTTTAAGCCTTCTTCATTTGGTGTTTCTTCATCTCCCATTGGGAAGATTCTTGCCCAGGAAATAGATGTTCTAAAACATTTAAATCCCATTTCTTTAAATAAAGCGATATCTTCCTTATAGTGGTGATAGAAATCAATCGCTGTATGATTTGGGTAGAACTGATCAGGTTCAATTGTTTTAGTGATCTTTCTACGAGTAGTGGCAGAACCAACTGTCATCATATCTGAGACATTTGGTCCTTTACCACCTTCATTAAATCCACCTTCTACCTGATGTGCAGCAACTGCTCCACCCCATAAGAAGTCTTTACGCATTGTTTTCTCCTGCTTCTTTCTTGACAGCAGCTCTTGTGCTTGCTACAACGAATGGCAAGTAGATAAGTGTACTTACGGCTAAACAAAGAATACCGATAACTAATGACATAATATTGTTGGCACCTGTTCCTAAGAATGGTATTAAGAAGCCTGGAGTTGTCCAAGCAACTGAATAAGCAACTGGTGGTATGATTTTGAGACATACACAGAAATAACCGATATAGTTACATACGATTGGTGCTAAGATGAATGGAATAACATACATTGGATTCATAACGATTGGTAAACCGAACATGATTGGTTCGTTGATGTTGAATAGTCCTGGACCAATTGCCATCTTACAAATAGAGAATTCACCTTTATTCTTTCTACCCGCAATAAACATTGCAATGATTAAACCAAGTGTTGCACCTGATCCTCCAGTATTACCAAATGCATCGTTAATTCCCTGGAAGAAAATTGGGTATGGACAACCCCATGCAGAACCATGAGATGCAACATAAGCTAAGTTCGCGTTTACCTGTTCTGTAAAGAGAACTGAACGTAAAGCACTTAAAGTGTTAGGACCATGGATACCTACAATCCATAATAACTGCTGAATTATTACAATTACAGTAATTGTACCCATAGAGCTTCCAAGAGATGTTAATGGAGCCTGAATAGCGTTATAAATAACAACCTGAATACCTTCAGGAGTAACCATTGAGAATAAGTAGTTTAATACACCCATGATGGCAAGTACGATCATCATTGGGATTAATAAGTTAAATGACTGAGCTACTGCAGGTGGTACCATTTCTGGCATCTTGATTCTTAACTTTTCATTTCTACCAAGACGAATTACTAATTCTGCAGTTAATAGACCTACTAAGATTGCAACGAATAATCCCTGTGCACCAAAGTAAGTAGTTGTTAAACCAGTTCCTGCATTCTTACCTGCAAATGCCTTAGCAGCAGGATAAAGAATAAAGAAAGATGAAAGAGATGTGATACCACATAATACTTTATCTCCTCCCATTTCCTGTGCTAACTGATAAGCCACTAAGAATGCAATGAGAATTGCTAAGATATTAGTAGTACCATTAATAACAGAACTTAAAACAGCCTGATACTGAGCTAAGTTTGGAATCAAATCACCTAAGTGAAGTAATTTTGCGATGAATCCGCTAGGATCTAATAATACATAGTTAATAAGTAAAACCATTGAACCACCCATTGTGAGTGGGAATGATAAAGTGAACGCATCACGCATGGCTGCCACATGGCGCTGACCATTGATTTTTGCAGCTAGTGGTACGAAGTAACGTTCCATAAAGCTTTGAATTGCTTCCATTTTGTTTCTCCTCTTCTTATTTCATTCGGCCGATGTTGAAAACGTTTTTCGTTTTCCGCAATTGATTCTATCAGAGGATTACAAATAAAAAAAGGGCTTGAAGCCCTTCTTGAATAGTATGCATTATCTGCAAAATGTTTCACTATTGTAACGTATTGTGACACATATGCAATGTCATATTAGAAAGTATTTCAATAATACTTAATGCAGGTACCTGAGTTGTATGAGAAGAAAGTTCATTTCTTACATCATTAATATAATAGCTGATATGATAATCACTCATTTTTGCGAGTGTATTATCGTCTGATGCAGTAATTGTGATTAAAGTACTGCCTGCTGCTTTATAATCATTGGCTTTTCTAATAAGTTCTACAGTATCTCCTGAGATAGACAACATAACGACAACTATATCAGTACCATCCATGGATACCTTCTGGTATGGATCTGTTAAGGCAGCACTAAAGAAACCATTACCAGAAAAGCGTCTTGCTGCATATTCTGCAATCTTAGCTGAATCTCCCATACCATCAAAAATAATCATATTCGCATCACCTAGTATATAAGCAACTTCTTTGAATAAATCTTGATAATAAGGAGTATTGAACTTCTTTAAACAGTCGATAGTTTCATCTAGGTCATTCACCATATAAAGAGACACTTCTTTTTCTTCTTTCTTATAAGCATATTTTAATTCAGGAAAGCTGTCATATCCCATCTTTTTCACAAAACGCATAATAGAAGCTGTAGATGTAGGAATCTCCTCTGCCAGTTCTCTTATACTCATATAAGGGAATTGAATGCTGTGCTTCAATATATAGTTATATATACGCATATCTGTTGTACTAAAGCTTTTAATTTCTTCTTCATTAAACATCTAACAATTACCTCTATATACACTCTTTAAATATTTCTTAGCTACTTCTACCATTTGGTCAATAAGTTCTATAGATGTAGGAGATTCATGATAATGATACTCGGGAAAATAACGTGTGATATGTAACACAATATTCGGATCAATAGACGCTAACCACTTTGCTTCTTCTTCCATATCTTCGAGACTATCATTGATACCAGGTACAATCAAAGAAGTGACTTCTAGATGACTTGTAGAAGCATAGTAAATACTCTTTTTTACTGTGTTTAAGTCACCTGATAATTTCTTATAAATATCTTCTTTAAATCCTTTTAAATCAATATTCCATGCATCTACTAAAGGAGATAACTCCTTTATATATTTCTCTTCTATCATTCCATTAGAGACTATAACAGTCTTTAAATCATGCTTCTTACATAATACAAATGTATCATAAATAAACTCATAACTGATCAGTGGTTCATTATAAGTAAACGCAATACCGATATTCCCTTCTTTTTTGAGATCTAAGGCGACTTCAACAAGTTTTTCAGGTGTTGAATGCACCTGTACAGAAGAGCCTTTATCCTGTGATATGGTGTAGTTCTGACAGAAAGGACATTTCATATTACAGCCATAAGAACCGACAGATAATATCTGTGTTTCAGGATAGAAATGATAGAGAGGCTTCTTTTCAATAGGATCTAAAGAAAGAGAAGTAATAGCACCATAGTCTTTAAGTACTATGCTTCCTTCTTTATTCATTCTTTGATGACAGAATCCTGTCTGTCCTTCTTTTAATACACATTGATGAGGACATAAATCACATCTAATCATGTCTGATCACCTTGAATCTTTCTATCTTGATCTTCTCTCCTTCATGAATACCTGCCTTATGACAAGCTATCTGAATCTGATCAGTCACTGTATCCACACCCTCTAGAGAAGGAAGGAGTAAACCTCTTTTAGAACCATGGGATACTATAATACCATAGATATGAGGATCTAATGTACTGATATCTTCTACTGGTTCTATTTCTCCTAATACATCGACTGAGATAACGAGATTATCTAGTTCTTCTTCTGTAATAGGATCAAAGCGTGGATCTTCACTACATGCACTGATCGCATTATGTACTATTTCTAAGGCAATATTATCCTGTACAGGCATAAAGGTACCAATACAGCCTCTTAAACGCCCTTCTTCATGAATAGATACAAAGACACCTGCACGTCTTTTCATCTCTTCTGTGACTTCTGGAATGATTTCTACTTTCTCTTTCACATAATGTTCTATTGTGGTTCTAGCCAGTCTGACATAGTCATCTTCATGTTCTTTGATCTTCTTGACTTCTTCCTGCATCTTCTTTTTATATTGGTTTCCTATATCACGTGTTAAATCTTCACCACATATTTCGAAACCACATACACCATAACCTACTCCAAATGGTCCTTCATAAGAATAAAAGTTTGGTTTAATCTTTTTTTGATCTAAAGCACCTGCCATGATCTGGAATGATCTCAGTCCACATTCAGCAGCTGCTTCAGTAAAGATAGGATCAAATGTTAGAAAACGCATAAAGTCACTATTCTTCCATGCTGTAATAATATCATGATCAAAGAGTGGTCCTTCTTCTTTAGAACCATAAGGACCATCCTCTTTTAAACAATGAGACAAATCACCACTCGCAATTAATAAAACATTCTTATCTCCCACTGCTTCTTTAATACATTGTCCAAAACGATAATGAGTAAGAGGAGATAAACCAGATATTCCAATTCTTACAACTTTATAGTCCTTTAGATACTTATTTAAGAAGTAAAGAGGAATCATTGTGCCATGATCTAAATCATCATCTTTTCCTAATGTTCCTGCAAAAATATGATGCTTCTTGGCAGATTGAGTGATCTTCTTTACAAGTTCTGTATCATAATCCACTTCTATTCTTACATTTCCTGCATGAAACTGACTAAAGTCTCCTGATGCATGAATACCAGGAGATATATGAATATAATCACTATAGGCGATCGCATGAGGACTGATCACAATCACTGTTTCTATTGGAAGAGTAGATACATATTTCATAATGGATTCATAAGATTGTATCGTGTTACTAATAGTTTTCTCTTCTCCTTGACCTATTTCAGGAATAATTAATGGAGGATGAGGGACACACATAGAATAAAGTATAGACATAAAATCATCTCCTTTACCCTATTATAAAACAAAAAAGAAGATGATTACTCACCTTCTAGTTCTTTCTCAAAATCTTTTAGAATTGTTTCTAATTCTTCTAATGTATTCATCTGTGTTAAATGATTCTTGATTTTTGCAGAACCTCTTAACCCTTTGACATACCAAGGTGCCTGCCCACGCATTTGTCTAATTGCATTCTTTTCACCTTCCGTTTTTACTAAACGATGGGCATGATCAATACATAACTGAATACGTGCATGATAGTCTGGCTCTTCTTCTAGAATACCTTCTTCTAGATATTTCACCATTCTACGAATCACAAATGGATTACCTAAAGCACCTCTACCAACCATGACAGCATCACAGCCTGTTTCTTCCATCATTCTTTTCGCATCTTCAGGTGTTCTGACATCACCATTCCCAATAACTGGAATACTGACTGCTTCTTTTACTTTTTTAATCCATGACCAATCTGCATGACCTTCATACATCTGTGAACGTGTACGACCATGAATAGCCACTGCACTTGCACCTGCTTTTTCCATTAATTGTGCCATTTCTACACAGTTAATATGCTTCATATCATAACCGATACGCATCTTAACAGTCACTGGTACATTCACTGCTTCTACGACAGCCTTCACAATATCATATGCAAGTTCTGGATACTGCATTAAATAACTGCCTGCATGAGCCTTTAATACCTTATTTACAGGGCATCCCATATTAATATCAATAATATCACAATCAGAATGTTCCTCTACAAACTTGGCAGCTTTGACCATAGTCTCTACTTCACCACCAAAAATCTGCATACTCATAGGGTGTTCATCTTCGCCTACTGCAAGCATATCAATTGTCTTTTGATTTCCATAACATAACGCTTTATCACTGACCATTTCAGATACCACAAGTCCTGCACCAAACTCTTTTACAAGTCTACGGTAAGCGACATTTGTGATACCTGCCATAGGAGCCATGATAATAGGATGTTTTATTTCTACGTTTCCAATTTTCAACATTTTTTAATCACCATCACAAAATATACCATATTCCTGACACAATACAAAGATAAATTATGTTTATACTATGAGTTGTGAAAGGAAGTTCCCGATCCTTTCAATAATATATATATCGTTTTCATTTCCCTTCGAAAAGAAGCAGGTCTTCCCTTCCTGCTTCTTTTTATTTTTTATCATAATCTGATTGTACAAACTATTCATACATTCTAAGATGAATATAAGGGAGGAATGAAGATGAAAAGAAAATACACTTTCTCTATAATCATGTTTATATTATTTGAGATGATTGCGATTACTTTATGGCTCACTAAAGATAATTTATTTTACATGTTGAACTTTAGCTATATAGGCACTTGTCTTGCCCTAGGTACCGCATTATTTACTGCAGGAAAGAGCTATGCAAGACATTTTGTACAATTGGCAGTAGGCAGTTATATGTTGTTGTATTTAGGTATTATCTCTCAAGAAAATATGCAGATTGAAGGCTTCTGGTACTATTTGTTTTTGGGTACTTTTGAAGCAGCCACTATTCACTATGCGATTGCGAAGATCTTTGGACCTCTTATATTTGGTCGAGGATGGTGTGGTTATGCCTGCTGGACAGCTATGATCCTTGACTTCTTACCTTATAAAAGACCACAGAAACCAAGAGTAAAGAAACTTGGAATATTACGTTATGTCATGTTTGTATGTTCTCTTGCATTGGTATCAGGATTATTCTTAATGAAAGTCGCTCATCTAGAAAAAATCATGTTCTATCTATTTCTTCTAGGCAACGCCTTTTACTATATTGTGGGTATTGCGCTTGCCTATATATTTAAAGATAATCGTGCATTCTGCAAGTATTTGTGTCCTATTACAGTATTTCTTAAGCCTATGAGTTATTATTCATTCCTACGTGTACATTGTGATGAAAGTCAATGTGTGCACTGTAATAAATGTTTAAAGGTCTGTCCTATGAATGTAGAAGTGAATAAAGAGTCACGTAAACGTAAAAACGGCACTGACTGTATTCTTTGTTATGAATGTGTAAAAGAGTGTCCAGTTAAAGCACTCCATTAGTTCAACACATACTTCTCCATAATATCTAGATATTTATTATAAATTCATACTCTATACTAGTTATTGAAAGGAGGAAAATATAAGTAACTAAATACATCAACTATTGTGATTAAATGTGTTCAAATATCTTCAAAGAAGAGTTTTAAAATGAACACATCAAATATTACAAATTATAAACCGAATGATTTTGCTAAACTTTAGGCGTATCTGTGAAGAAATTTCAACGTTGGGATAGATTAGAAACTTTATAGGCAAAAACGGATCTCCAACTTATAGGCGCTATTGCACTTATGATCAGTATTTACTAAAATAAATTTTGTATTGCAAAGGGAATTATTGTAGAACAGCGTACTGAAGATTATGGAAACCATGTAAACATTTATTAGATGAAGTAATGGAAAAAAATAAAAACTACAATTTGAATACCCACAAACCATAGATTAGTGAAAATTAATTTTTTAAACACCTGTTAAACGGCGTTCTCGAGACCTAACTAAGTGCATGGGCTTTACATCTGTTCTATAATTAGACAATGTGAAATGACGAGGAGGAAACAAAAAAAGTAACTCTCCTTAATTGTTCAATCGTGGATTTACCATTATACTTTGAGTAGTAATAAAAATTCATAGTATTGTGGGATTACCGCAAACAAATAAGGAGGGTTACCTATGAATAGAATAATAAAAATCGGGATGGATGTCCATACTTCAAACTACACTTTATGCATTTTTGAGCCATCTTTTGAACATGATGGTACAGTTCACTGTATTACACAGGTAAAACCTGAAATTAAAAAGATCATTCATGTTATTGAAACTTTTAAAAAGAAACACGAAAATGAAGAACTAAATATTGTATGTGGCTATGAAGCAGGATGTCTGGGATATTCTTTATATCATGAATTAAAAGAGAAAGGTGTGGAATGTGTTATCCTGGCTCCAACAACCATGAAAACTGAAAAAGGTGGAAGAAAACTTAAGAACGATTATCGTGATGCCAAGATGATTGCAGAATGTTTGGCTTATGGTGGATATTCTGCCGTACATGTTCCTACCGAACTTGACAATTCAGTAAAAGAGTTTATTCGTATGAGAGATGATATAAAAGAAAACTTAAAAAGCATTAAGCAACAAATAATTGCGTTTTTAACACGCAATGGTAAACAATTCGAAGGAAAAAGTTACTGGACAAGAAAACATATTGATTGGATAAATACAGTTTCTTTTAGTGAACCATTACTTCAAGATACATTGAAAGAATATATGATTGAATATAATCATCTATGCGATCGTGTAGAGACTTTAGACAGACAAATTGAAGAAATATCATTAAAAGAAGAATATGTAGAAAAAGTGCAACAGCTGCAATGTTTGATTGGCA
>ULXM01034290.1_pt1 | contig 30530 bp, 24 predicted proteins | sample 1961271 | NCBI WGS metagenome assembly ULXM01 (sample SAMEA4835838, study PRJEB28245) | human gut metagenome | biome: gut microbiome; material: fecal sample | place: Denmark | collected 2008 | reverse complement strand
AAGAGCATATTAGAATATACGGAAACTGAAACAGAGAACAGGCAGCGGTACAGACAGAAGGCATTTGGTACCGCTGCCTTTTTAGGTTATAGGGGATATCCTATTATAACGAATTACCGTTTAAAGCCGGAAAATAACCACTTGGGACACAGGGTTGCAACAGGGGGCACAGATATGTTAATTTTTAAAGATAGCTTTCCGGCTACAGAAGACAGGTAGCTGGATTAAATAGAGCTATATAAAAAAAACAATAAAAACAGGAGTTGAGGGTATGAGCATGAGTAAAAGAAAGAGCAGGAGTATAGGGAAACCGGGACTGTTGATCCTAATAGCACTTGCTATGATATTGACATGGAATACACTGGATGTGATTCCGGCACAGGCAGAGGATTTATCCGTGTCCATATACGGAGTGGAGCTGCAGGATGGGAAGTATTATGAGTTCAGCGGTTCAAGGTACAATAATAATGGAGCAATGGCAGAATCGGATACAGTACCTGCTTCCGGTAATTATATTTACTATACAAACGGAACGATGGAAGTGCGAGGGGATGTATCAATCTATGCCAATTCCGGAACACAGGCGGCCGGTACAATCCTGTCGATCGCACACGGTACGCTGACACTCACCGGTGATGGCGATCTTCGGTTAGCAAATTACAATAACAGTGACACCCTGTTTACAGGAACTGCCGATGCGGCAGTAAAGACCGATGGGTATAGCGGTTCCATCACGTTTGATACACGGGGAGGAAGTACTATCAGTAAGGGACTTTCTCTGATCGATCTGCAGACAGAAGGAACCGTGGAGCTTGTCTGCGAGGATACGAAGGGAAGGGCTGCCGTATCCGCAGGGGCTGTAAGACTTGAAGGGGAGGATTTATTCATTCGCTTAAATGATGGTAATACAGAGTTCCAATATGCAATAGAGGCAACAGATGCGCAGAATGGAGAAATCCGGCTGAACTTAAACAAACAGAAGCGTATAAATACGAACAAACTTGATCTGACGCAGGGAGTAAATGTAAATGTAACGGCAGCCTTATTTAAGGCGAAGAACACATATCTGACATCGAATGGCGGTGCTGCCGGAAGAAGTGGCAGTATTTTTCTGAAGAGTGAAGCGGTTGCAGAGGGAAATCTTACGATCAATACGGTATATGATATAGAAATTAAAGCAAACACAGTCGCAGATGGCAATCTTACAATTACTGGAACAGATACCACCGGTTATATAAGGATAAACAGTGAACAGGGACCGATGGTAGCAGGGGATATGACCATAGAGGCAGAGAATGCGAGGACTACATTAGCGACAACCGGCGGTGTTGCGGTACAGGGTAATGCGAAGATTAATGCGAGAAGCCTGGGAATGCGTAGTGGAGATGATACGGTAATTGGCGGAAATGCAGAGATTCAGACTCGCAGTGATATGGAAATTGCAGGCGCAGAGGGACATGCTGTAATAGCCGGCAGCACAATTTCCATGAATGCGTTGGAGGGAGATATAAATATAAGCAGAACAGGAAATACTCCGACCGATACACCATCCATGCTGGGAGGCGCATTACAGACCCGGAATATAATGGTGCACTACAATGACTGTGGAAAGCAGTGGCTGGAGATCATAGAGACCGGAAAGATATATGATGCAGAGAATTGTGAGCATCCGATCATAACCGGCATTGGAGGCAGATGTGCAGTATGCGGTGATTATGATATCCCTTATGCGGAGGTATATGGGGCAGATGGCGCTCTGCGGTTGACGTTAGCCAATACTTTTGGCGGTGACTCAGCTGTGAATGTAATTTATGATCTGCAGGAGGGTGATACCGTAAAATTTACCAGAGATGTATATGCCTATAGTATGGATGTGAATCTTGGCAATAGGATTCTGATACTTGACCTGAATGGTCATACTCTGATGACGAAGAACCTTTCAACAGACAGAAACCTGAAGATTAAGAACGGAATCTATCGTGGAACCATTGTAAATAATCACGAAAACGAGATGAGTGGGGTCATGTTTGAGGATGTAACGGCGACACTTAGCAATCTGGAGTGGAAACCGGTACTGGGTGCTCAGCTGCAGAATAGCCATGTGACAGTGACCGGAAACGATGGAACCGGAAAGTGCTGGCTGGAGCTGTTGGCCATGGATCATGATTCGAGTCTGACATTGGCACAGGTGCCGGAGGGAATTGGCAATCATGGATATTACTCCGTGGATGAACTGCTGGAGGCATCGTCGTTAGACGAATTTCTGCCAAACGGGTATGCACTGGTAAGATTAAACACAGGTGGAGAAGAGCGGAATGCAATCGTAGATACAGATGGCAATATTGCAACCAATATCGTTCTTCGCTATCGGCAGATGACAGATTCTGACATGGTAATCACACTGGATAAGACAGAATATGTCTATGATGGGACGGCAAAGAAGCCGGCAGTTACGGCTACGTATGCCGGAGAGCCGCTGGTGGAAGGTACTGATTATACAGTAGAATATCGAAGTAATACCAATGCGGGAACTGCAAAGGTGATTGTTGAGGGTAAAGGTGCTTTTCATAACAGCAAAGAGCTGAGCTTTACTATCCGGAAGGGAGTGCTTAAGGCGCCGACCGGAATTAAAATGACTCCGGTAAGCAGAGCAGGTGCGAAGGATGGAACCATCGTGAATGTATCCGCAGATATGGAATACAGCACCGATCAGGTGACGTGGATGGAGATTACAGGAACAGAGATTGCGGGACTTCCGGCAGGGGATTATTATATCCGTTATAAAGAGAGTCGGAACTATCAGGTATCACCGGTAACGAAGGTAACTGTGACGGTGAAGGCGGCCGGTACCACCACGGAGGCAGGAAGCACCACCACAGAATCCGGCGGCACAACCACAGAGACAGGAAGTACAACGGATGATTCGGATAAAACAACGGCGACATCTGAAAATGCAGCTGCAACCACCGGAACGGCAGACACCGGAGCTGCCAGCAGCAGCACATCAGTATCCGGAACAACCGGCAAAGGCGTAGCGACCGGCGACACGGCGCCCCTGGCAACCACATTGATTCTGCTGTTTATGGCAGCCGGCTGCGCAATCGTACTTGGTAAAGGATACAGGAAACAGAAGTAAGACAGGCGTAAGGACTGGAAAAGGAGGACCTATGAGAGAGAAACAAGGAGTGTTGTTGACGGTTATGCTGGTATTGGCGGTAATACTGACGATCGGCGGTATCAACCGGCAGCCGGTACAGGCAGAGAGTTTAGCGGTTACAATCTGTGGGACAAAGCTGCAGGATGGCTATTATACTGCTAATGCGGAGGGAACCGGAGTGACATATCAGGGTGAAACCGTACCTTCCGGTGTAAATAACTATTTGCAATATAGCAGTACGGATGGCAGTCTGACAATCACCGGATTCGTGACTGTGAAAAGAAAGGCTGAGATGACAGATGCCTGTATCCGGGTTGAGAACGGCACGCTTCTGATAAAGGGAAGCGGAGGTTTGAGGCTGGATGATAGTGAGCGGGACGTAGCGGCACATAGTCTGATAGAAAGTACAACGAAGGCATCCATTCGTACAGAGAATTATAGTGGAGACTTATGGTTTTATGCAGATGGTACAAGTATGATCAGTGGATTTGCTACGGTAGAGTTAAAAACCGGTGGAGTGATTGTCCTGAGCATGGATATCTGTAAAGATGGACAGTCAGGTATAACGGCAGACTCGATTGAATTAGAAGCAGAGAAATGCAGTATTTCACCCGGAATTAATAGGCCGCATGCACTGGATCACTTATTCTGCGCTACCGGAGATATTCGGATTACAACGACCGGAGAAGAAATTAAGCTATATACGCTCAGCAAGGGCACGATGTTAAAAGGCAGAAATATCTATCTGACACCGGCAGCAGACGAACAGGTCTGGATTGAGAATATTTGTGAAGAAGAGGATGCTGTAGCAGTCGAAGGAAATCTGACCATAAATGGCACAGGTGACATCAGAGTCGCCGGAAAGCAGGATGTATTAAAGGGAAACCTGTCGGTTGCAGAAAACAATCCGGCGGGGGTGTGTACGGTAACTCTGAAATCAGAACATGGTACAGCCGTTGCAGGCGATGTAAAGATAGACAGAGCCGGACAGAGTGTAAACCTTGTAACGGAGGGGGATTGCCCGGCAGTGATCGGAAATATAGATGTGAACAGCGGATCACTGAAGATGTCCTCAAGGAATAATTCGGCACTGGTGGGAAATTTAAAGGCGAAAATAGAAAACGGTTGTTGGATATATGGTGGCGGAGATTATCCGGTGGTCCGGGCGAACCAGTTCGATATGGGAAATAAGGGCGGAATTTTCCGATATGGCGAACAGGAGAGAGCAGATATTCCAATGCTGGATCCGGTTCCGAAGACGGGAAGAATAAAGATGTATGACGGCTATAATCAGGGGAATGATACATACAAGAAGGTATATTTCCTGTTCGATGGTGCCATATATGATAGTTACAATTGCCCACATCCGAAGGCAACAGATGCAGGATGTATTATATGTGGAGCTTCTCTGGAAACTGTAGAAGTAATTGTGCCGGGATCCGAGAAAAGGATACGATATGACAATCTGTCTGTGGCATTCAGACATATCAAAAACGGTACTTTGTATTCGGCAAAGCCGATCACATTTCTGTTTATGAACGATTATGAAAGCTCTGAAACAGCAACCTATGATGCGGGGACACAGGATTTGATCCTGGATCTGAACGGACATCAGGTAGAGATAAACGAGGTTCAGACGCAAGCGGATCTAACGCTGACTTCTTCTGCCGGGGATGCGGATGGACAGTCGCAGCAGGAAGCTTTCACGGGAGCGATCAATAATGGTTGCGTAGATTTTGATCACACGTTACGGATTGAGAATGTCAATGCAACGCTAAATAAGCTGAACTGGCAGGCGAATGGTGGTCTGGATGTCAGTGCAGGATCTGTAACCATAAACAATCATTGCTTCACGGAAAAAATGAACATGGATCGGGATTCGATCATTCGGATTATAGACATTGCTCCGGCAATCAGCAATTATGGTAAACTTTCTCTGGAAGAGAGCCTGGGAGGTATTGAAGAATATCTGCCAAAGGGATACAGTATCAACAGGCAGCGACCGTATCCGGAAGCAGCTGATACAATGAATCTGATCCTGGATGCTGACGGAAATATAGCACGGGGCGTAGAGCTTCGCTATCGCAGAATGTCAGATGCAGAGGTAGAGGTTACGGTAAATCCGTTAAGCTATGTATATGATAAGACTGCAAAGGAGCCGGCTGTGACGGTAGTGTATGGACAACAGGAGCTGGTAGAAGACGAAGACTATACGGTATCTTATCGGGATAATGTGAATGCGGGAACCGCTGCGGTAATCATTCAGGGAAAGGGCATCTATCATGAAGAGCAGACGGTGAACTTCACAATCGAGAAAGCGCAGCAGGCAGCACCGACCGGACTTGTTGCAGGAAATGCAACACAGGGGCAGAAGAATGGTATCATTCGGAATGTGACAACCGACATGGAATATAGTCAGGATCAGACCAGCTGGACGGCGGTGACAGGTACAACCATGAACGGACTGACCGCAGGCGATTATTATGTGCGATATACAGAGAAACCGAATTATTATGCATCACCGGCAACGAAGGTAACGGTTGGGGAGACGGCGACAACGACCGAAAACAACTCATCCGAAACGACGGAAGCGGGATCAACTGAGACGAGCTCGGCGGAGCAGAGTTCTACAACAGCAGGCTCCACGGAAAATCAGACTTCGACGACAGCGGTATCCGGTACAAACAGTGTGAAAACCGGGGATGAAATGCCGGTTGCCATGATGATCGTTCTTGCATTGATGTCAATCGGTGCAGCGGTTGTAGTCGGAAGTAATGTCCGGAAGAAATAAAGAGACGAATGTAATGAAAAAAGAATAGCAGGAAAACAAATAAAGCATGTTACTTAAAAATATTAAAAATTTAAGTAACATGCTTTTCAATTTTAACTAACTGTGTTACAATCAAAGAAATATGTGGAAATCTTCTTGAGAAGGTGGGATACGGAAGAGTAAGGAGGAACTTATGGGAAAGAATATAACCATGAAGGATATTGCGAAGGAACTTCAGGTTAGTACGGTTACAGTATCAAAAGCATTATCGGATAAAGAAGGTGTCAGTGAAGCTGTTCGGCAGAAGATTAAGCAGAAAGCGGATGAAATGGGATATCGCTATAATTCACTGGCCAGAAGTATGAAGGAAGGCGTGAGCTATAATGTCGGGGTTGTGGTGGCAGAACGGTTTTTCTCAGACAATGCATTCTATGCGAATTTATATCAGCGGCTGGTCATTGAACTTGGCAAAGAGAATTATTCCTGCATTCTGGAGATTCTCTCCTATGAGGATGAAAAGCAGGATGTTATGCCGAAGATGATCAGTGGGAATAAAGTGGATGGATTGATTGTGCTTGGCCAGCTGAAGAAGCATTATGTGACAGCACTGGAGAAAGAGGACATCACATATATGTTTCTGGACTGGTACGATGAGCAGTTCGCAATCGATACCGTTGTCAGTGATAATGTATACGGGGGCTGCATCCTGACGAATTACCTGATAGAGAATGGACACCGGAGAATCGGATTTATCGGTGACATTATGGCGACCAGCAGTATTCTGGATCGCTATCTAGGATATTATAAGGCATTGCTGCAGCAGAAGATTCCGATACGGGAAGACTGGATCATTAAGGATCGTGATGAGAACGGACACTATATCAATCTGGAGTTGCCGGATGATATGCCGACTGCGTTTGTATGCAACTGTGATGAGATCGCATATTATCTGGTGAAACAATTGAAGGACAGCGGATACCGGGTGCCGGAGGATATTTCAGTGGTCAGCTTTGATGATTTTATTTATGCAAGTCTGTGCAATCCGCAGCTTACAACCTTCCGCATCAGTCAGGAGATGATGGCAGAGACGGTTGTGGACGCACTGACACGTAAAATGAATGACAGAACGTACCATGCCGGAAGAAAGGTCATCAGTGGAAATATCGTGATCCGTGATTCTGTATGCCGGATCAAGTAGGGAGTAGGTTATGAAAGAAAAAATATTTGGACTGGATTCGCCGTTTTTTAATCTTATGAGTAAGCTGGGCGACCTGATGCTCTTAAATCTGATGTGGATTGTCTGTTCCCTGCCGATCGTTACGGTTGGTGCATCGACCACGGCTCTGCTTTATACCGGGATGAAGCTGGCAAAGGGCAGGGATGGATATGTAGTGCGTAATTTCTGGTCTGCCTTTAAAAGTAATTTTAAACAGTCAACGATCATATATCTGATTTTGCTGGTGTTGGGCGGTGCTTTTGGGTTCTCTGCCTGGTACTGGATGCACCAGGAGAGCAATGTATGCCAGATTTTGACACTTGTTTCCGTTGCAATCCTGATCGTCTGGCTGCTGGAGGTACTATTTGTCTTTGCGGTGCAGGCAAAGTTTGAGAATACTATAGGAAATACAATGAAGAATGCTCTGATCATGGCGGTTCAGAATCTTCCAATCACGCTGCTTTGCCTGGTGACTTTGGGATTGCTGCTTGGGTTGAACTATACATTTGTGGTGGCTAATGTATTGACGCTTGTGATAGGTATAGGAACTGTGGGATGGCTGCTCGGAATGTTTTATAATCTTGCATTTCGGAGATATATCCCGGTGAAGGAGGAGCAGGAAGCATCTTCGGAGGAAAGAGATTCAGAGAAAAGAGATGCTGAGACAGAAGCTGTGGAAGCAGAGAACGAGCCGGTACGGATCGTGTTGACGGAAGAGGATATGAAACGGCCGGAAAATCGGATGTGAAAATAAAAGAGATTGTTAGGTTAAAAAAGAAAAATTAACTAACAATCTCTTTCTGTTACTTAACTAAATCAAATTGATTAATATTACTTAATTAGCTAATTAATGGAAAGGGAATAAGGGAAATTTATTGGCTCCTTGTAAATGAACTGTGCAATGTGCACAATAAAACGGAATAAAATATCATTAGAATATACAAAATAAGGTACACAAGTAAAAAAACGTTGACAACTAAATGTGTAATACGTATAATTAAAACATAAGTTAACGATAACTTAACAAGTAAAGGAGGAAATAGCATATGAGAAAGAAATTATTAAGTGCTGTATTAGCCACAACAATGATCGCAAGCTTATTAGCAGGCTGTGGCAGCAACGGTGGCAATGATTCAACAAACGGAGGTGCAAGCTCTGATTCATCTTCATCAGAAGCTGCAGGAGAAATCACAGGAGAGATCACAGTTCTGACGCATAGAACAGATCTGGTCAGTACAGACCTGGCTGATTACAAAGCAGCATTCGAAGAGAAGTATCCGGGAACCACTGTCAGCTACGAGGCTATGGAGGATTACGAAGGGGATGTTTCCACTCGTTTATCAACCGGTGATTACGGTGACGTATTCATGATCCCGAATACAATTCCACAGGATGAGTTAGCAGACTTCTGCGAGCCACTGGGAACCGTTGAGGAATTAAGTGATACATACACTGAAGCATATCTGTATGCAAAGCAGTCCGGTGGAGTTGTTTACGGATTAGCATCCGGAGCAAACGTATCAGCCGGTATCGTTTACAATAAGAAGGTATTTGAGGATGCAGGCGTTACCGAAGTACCTAAGACAACCGATGAGTTCTTAGCTGCATTACAGGCAATCAAGGATAAGGGCGAATGCACCAATCCTTATTACACAAACACACATGATGCATGGGCATTGAGCCAGTGGGAGGGCTGCACACACGGTATGGACGGTGATGCTTCTTATATCGTAGATGAGATGGCAAACGATCCGACACCATTCGATGAGGGTAAGCCACATTATGTTGTATACAAGTTGTTATATGATATCATTGATCAGAAGTTATGTGAGGCAGATCCATTCACAACTGAGTGGGAGTCTTCCAAGACAGCATTGGCTACCGGCGAGATCGGTTCTATGGTAATGGGTTCATGGGCAGTCAGCCAGCTTCAGGAAGCTGCAAAGAATGCAGGTGAAGATCCGGCAAACGTTGGTTATATGCCATTCCCTGTAACAAGCTCAGACGGAAATCAGTACGTAAGTGCTTCCGGTGACTATGCATATGCAATCAATGTTAACAGCTCAAACAAGGCAACAGCAAGAGCATTCATCGACTACATGCTTCAGGAATCAGGCTATGCAGATAAGCAGGGCGAGATCTCAATCGTTAAGGGTTCTGCAATGCCGGCTACTTTAGCTGATTTCGAGGGCGCTAACATGGTAATTGATAACCCAGCTTCCCCAGAGAATGAAGGTAAGTGGGATGCAGTTCATAACGAGTCAGAGCTTGGCCTGTGGAGCGGTTCTGAATATCAGATCGAGATCGTAGAAGCAGCGTTCGGTAATGTAGATAAGGATTTCGATACCATCATGGGTGAATGGAATGAAAAATGGAGCGCAGCATTAGAGTCTGTAAACGCTACCTGGGATAAATAAGGTAGTCTCCAACTGGAAATAGGGATTCATGGCTACAAAGCGAGACCCTCTGTAAATGTAAGGAGCCTCAAGTATATCTGGATATATTTGAGGCTCGAATTATAAACAGGTGGAAATCGTCAAAGCAGAATTCGAAGATGATTTATGAGCTTTAAGGAGGGCTGCATAATGGAAGAAAAGAAAAAGAACGCTCTGGTGGAGTTTTTCTCCAGAAGAGCCGTACAGAAATGGGTGATCGTAATCCTGTTTCTGATCATACCAATCGCTTTGCTGGTAGTGTTTACCTATCTTCCGCTATTTGATATGGTTGGATATAGTTTCTTTAAATGGAACGGAACCAGTAAACAGAAAACATGGATTGGTCTGAATAACTACATAGAAGTATTTACCAGACCGGAATATCTGAAAGTATTAAAAACAAGTATTTATTATTTCATAGGATCGATCGTACAGATTATACTTGCACTGTTCTTCGCAACGATCCTGAACTACAAGATTAAGGGACGGAACTTCTTTAAGGGAGTCATTTTCTTCCCATCCCTGTTAAACGGTGTTGCGATTGGTCTGATCTTCCTGCTCTTTTATAAGGGCGGTGGTACATTGGATTCGGTCCTGACGATGCTTGGCATTCCGCAGCAGGCATTGCCGCTCTGGTTAGGAGATGTAGCGCTGGTTAATATCTCTCTGGTATTCGTATCCGTCTGGAGATATATGGGTCAGAATATGGTAATGTTCAACGGCGCGATCCAGTCCGTCAACACGGAGCTTCTGGAGGCAGCCAGCTTAGACGGTGCCAATAAATGGCAGCAGTTCTGGTACATCATTCTGCCAAATATCAAGACGATTGTCAGCCTGAACCTGATTCTGGCAGTTAAGGGTGCAATCAGTGTATATGAGATTCCAATGATCATGACCAATGGTGCGAACCAGTCTGCAACCTTCGTTATGAAGACTCTGGATACCGCATTTACCAGCCGGAAGATCGGTCTGGCATCTGCAATGGGTGTTGTATTGCTGGTATTTATTATGATTGTAACATTTATTCAGAAACGATTTATAGAAGGAAAGGAGGAAGATTAATATGGGTCAGACAACAAGCAAAGCACAGGCAACTGAAATCCTGCAGCCAGTAACTGAAGATGCACAGGCATCCGGCGGAGAAAAGAAACATCCTAAAGCAGGACAGATTATCTGGAAGATTGTACAGTATGCGATTCTGGTTATTACTTCCATTATCACACTTCTTCCTCTGGTAGTAGCACTTTTCGGTTCCCTTAAGACCTCATCAGAGTTCAATAGCACAAACGTACTTGCACTTCCAAAAAATTTCTTCAACTTCAGCAACTACGTGACTGCATTTATTGACGGCAATATGCTGACAGGTTTCTTAAATACCTGTATTATCCTGGTATTTTCACTGGTGGCAACGATTCTGACCGGAACCATGACTGCCTATGTACTGAATCGTTTTAAGTTCCCGGGACGGAAGCTGGTAAACAATCTGTTCCTTCTGGCATCTCTGATTCCGAGTATTACGATGCAGATGAGTGTATTCCAGATTATTTCCAAGATGGGACTGTTTAATAACCGTCTTTCAGTTATCCTGTTATATGCCGGAACAGATATTATTTCCATCTATATTTTCCTGCAGTTTCTGGAGAATATACCGACATCCCTGGATGAATCGGCAATCATGGATGGTGCCTCTTACTTCAAGATCTACACAAAGATCATCATGCCGTTGCTGAAACCGGCAATTGTAACTGTAATTATTATTAAGGGTGTTGGCTTCTACAATGACTTCTATACTCCGTACCTGTATACACCGAAGCCGGCATTACAGACCATTTCAACAGCGTTGTTCGCATTCAAGGGTCCATATGGTGCCAGATGGGAAGTTATCTGTGCCGGTGCGATCATTACTATGATTCCGACGCTGATCATATTCCTGTTGCTGCAGAAGCAGATTTACAGTGGTATGACACAGGGAGCTGTAAAAGAATAAAGTTAAAGGAGAAGAAACTATGGCAAATGTTGAATTTATAGATAAGACCCCACTGCCTAATATTCCGTGGCAGGAGAAGCCGGAAGGCCTGACCGGTGCACCGATCTGGAGATATTCAGAGAATCCGGTAATCGGAAGAAATCCGGTAGAAGGTGTAGCCCGAATCTTTAACAGTGCGGTTGTTCCGTATGAGGGAGCCTACATCGGAGTGTTCCGGGGTGAGCAGACAAACGGTATTCCGTATATTTATCTTGGAAGAAGTAAAGACGGTATCCACTGGGAATTTGATAAGGAGAAAATCCGGTTTCTGGATCAGTACGGAAAGGAATATATGCCGAAATATGCATACGATCCGCGACTGGTGAAGGTAGAGGATACTTATTATGTGATCTGGTGTACCGATTTCTACGGCGCAGCGATCGGCATGGCGAAAACCACAGATTTCAAGACATTTGTAAGAATTGAGAATCCGTTTATTCCGTTTAACCGGAATGCGGTATTATTCCCGAGAAAAATAAATGGAAACTTTATGTTGCTTTCTCGTCCGAGCGACAGCGGTCATACCCCGTTTGGCGATATCTTCTTAAGTGAGAGCCCGGATATGACCTACTGGGGTAAACACCGTCATGTTATGGGACGTAGCAGTGAATGGTGGGAATCTGTAAAGATCGGCGGCGGTGCTGCTCCGATTGAGACCTCCGAGGGATGGCTGTTGTTCTATCATGGCGTATCCGGAACCTGTAATGGATTTGTATACAGCATTGGTGGAGCAATTCTTGATATTGATAACCCATCTGTTGTAAAATATCGTTGTGAGAATTATCTTCTGACACCGGAGGAATGGTATGAGGAGCGCGGATTTGTACCAAACGTATGCTTCCCATGTGCAACTCTTCAGGATGCCGATACCGGAAGAATCGCGATTTATTATGGTGCTGCCGATAGCTATGTAGGTGTAGCATTTACAAAGCTGGATGAGATTGTGGCTTATATTAAAGAACATAGCGTTGTAACAGAGACTGATACTGAGATCGGGATCCGATAGGTGCTAGTCCGTATAAATACAGGAAACAATGGAGGAGAATCAGATGTTACATCCACAGTATTATGTAGAACTTGACAAATACAATCGTTTGATTGAGCGAAAGAACCAGAAAAGCACCTTCTACAATGGTGTATTTGATCGATATGAATATCCGGTTCTGACCAGAGAACATATTCCGCTTACCTGGAAATATGATCTGGATCCGGAGACCAATCCATACTTTATGGAGCGGTTGGGCGTCAATGCAGTCATGAATTCCGGAGCAATCGAGCTGAACGGAAAGTTTTATCTGGTTGCCCGTATCGAAGGCAATGACCGGAAATCGTTCTTTGGTGTAGCGGAGAGTGACAACGGAATCGATGGCTTCCGGTTCTGGGATTATCCGATTCTTCTGCCGGATACCTGTAAAGAAGAAACCAATGTATATGATATGCGTCTGACAAAGCATGAGGACGGATATATATATGGAGTGTTCTGCTCTGAGAGTAAGGATACTTCAACTAATGATTTAAGCGCAGCAGTTGCAGCGGCCGGAATCGTTCGTACAAAGGACTTAAAGACCTGGGAGCGTCTGGATAATCTGAAAACCCTCCGGTCTCCACAGCAGAGAAACGTAGTATTGCATCCGGAATTTGTGAATGGTAAATATGCCTTCTATACCCGGCCGATGGATGATTTCATCGACACCGGTTCCGGCGGCGGTATCGGATTCGGACTGTGTGATGACATTGAACACGCGGTGATCGACGAGGAAGTGATTACCAGCAAGCGTGTTTACCATACGATTACAGAGGCGAAAAATGGTGCCGGTGCTGTACCGATTAAGACAGAAAAGGGATGGATCCATATTGCACATGGCGTACGGAACACGGCAGCCGGACTCCGGTATGTACTGTATGCATTTGCAACCGACCTGAACGATCCGACGAAGGTAATTGCAGAGCCGTCCGGATATTTCCTGGCACCGCTTGGAAGCGAACGGGTGGGTGATGTATCCAATGTGGTATTTACCAATGGTCTGATCGCAAGAGACAATGGCGAAGTGTATCTGTACTATGCATCTTCTGATACCAGAATGCATGTAGCAACAACAACTGTAGACAGACTTCTGGACTATGTATTCCGGACTCCGGAGGATCCGCATCGAAGTGTTGAGTGTGTGGCACAGAGATGTGACCTGATTCGGAAGAATCTGGAGTATTTGAAAAAAGAAAATAAATAAAGACGACAGAATTCTTGAAGAAACAGCTGAAAATCCCTTAGCGCCCGCGTATGCGGGCGTTTACTTTCCATAAAAATAGAAAACAGGAGGAAAATGATATGGAGAAGAACCGATTTACGGTATCACAGATGTTCAGTGATCATATGGTATTGCAGCGGAATAAGAAGATCAATCTGTGGGGAACCGGCATAGAAGGAAAGACAATTCAGGCAAAAATAGAAGGACAGAATGTAGAGACGAAGGTGGCAGACGGCAGGTGGAGCCTGCAGCTGGAACCGATGACGGCAGGTGGTCCGTATGAGTTACAGGTGATCTGTGATGGTGAAACCAGAATCTTCCGGGATGTTCTGGTCGGAGAGGTCTGGCTGGCTGGTGGACAGTCCAATATGGAGCTGGAGCTGATAAACAGTGATGATGGTGCGAATCAGGTAAAGGCTGCGGATCATGAGCTGATCCGGTTCTATAATGTGGTTAAGACAGGTGCGCTGACAGATGAGGTTCTTGCACAACAGGAGAAGCAGCTATGGAAAGTATGTACACCGGAGCAGGCGGGAGATGTATCGGCGGTTGCCTATTTCTGTGCAAGACGGTTACAGGAAGAACTTCAGGTGCCGGTGGGCGTGGTCGACTGTTATATCGGTGGCACATCGGTTACCTGCTGGATGGACAATGATACGTTAAACCTGACAGAAGAAGGACGTGGATACATCAGACGTTATGCAGAGCAGATTGGGGATAAGACAGAAGAAGAATATCAGGCAGAAATGGCAGAGTACAATCGTCAGTGGAAGACCTGGGATGACGGAGTGCAGGCAGAGCGGGCGAAGAATCCGGATGTGACCTGGGAGTATTTAAATGAGCATGTCGGAATCTGTCCATGGCCACAGCCGGCAGGGCTTACTTCGAATTTCAGACCGACAAACCCTTATTACGGCATGATGGAGAGAGTGATCCCATATACACTGCGGGGATTCTGGTATTATCAGGGAGAAGAGGACACGTATCTTCCGGAAGCATATGGAATTCTGATGGAATCCTTGATCCGCTGTTGGAGAGAGAAATGGAGAGAGGCAGATGCGCCGTTTGTGCTGACACAGCTTCCGATGTATATTGCAAATCATGAAGCGGATGACAGAAACTGGGCAAGATTAAGAGAACAACAGGCGAAGATCGCAGAACAGCTTCCGAATACTTATATGAATGTACTGATCGATTGTGGTGAGTTCGATAATATTCATCCGACAGATAAGTTAACCGTCGGTGACCGGATGGCTGCTCTTTGTCTGGAGCATGTATATGGCAGACCATGCCATGCGGATGGACCGAAGATGCAGACAGTAGCCGGAGAGGATGCACAGGTCCGGGTTACCTTCAGCGGACAGCCGTTACAGGTGAAGGGAACAGAGATCGCATTATTTGAGCTGGCGGGAGCGGATGAAGCTTATTATCCGGCACAGGCAGAATTATGCGGAGAGCATGAGGTGATCGTGCACAGTGCTGAAGTTTCCGCACCGCAGTATGTAAGATATGCATATGTGAATTTTGGACAGGTAACGTTATTTGACATCTATGGTTTACCGGTAGCACCGTTCCGAAGAAAGCTGTAAAAGAAATCAAGGGGGGGAGTTATGGAAAACAAGCGATTAACAGTTGGATTATTTCTGGCAGATGTGGCAGATGACTTTAGCCGGGGAATCTGCCGGGGGGCTATGCAGGCAGCGGAGGAGCTGGATGTAAATATGATTATTTTTCCGGGAAAATATATTGACCGGAATCTTGAGATATTCGATGGAATCCAGTATGACTATCAGTATAATACATTATTTACATATGTAAATCCGGAAGAAATCGATTTGTTAGTCGTAACGATCGGTTCCATTGGATATTTGTCTACAGACAGGCGGCGTAAAAAGTTCCTGGACTATTTTGGTTCGATACCGATCATAACGATTGCTTCAGAGATTGAGGGATATGAGAATATCATGTATGATAATGCATCCGGCTGTCTGGCAGCTGTAGAATATCTGCTTTCTATGGGAAGAAGGAAGATAACCTGTATGGCCGGATATATGGATAACTGTGAGGCACGTGAGAGACTTGCAGCCTGGAAGGAAACCTTGGAACGGCATGGGCTGGAGCTGGGAGAGCAGCAGATCAGGTATTGTAATATGTCCAGATTCTGCCGGGAAGAGGTAGAACAGCTGATTGACCGGAATCCGGAGCTGGATGCTATTCTATGCGTAAATGATGAAGTGGCATATTGTGTTTATGAGGTTTTGCAGGAGCGGGGAGTCCGGATTGGTGAGGATATCGCAGTTGTGGGATATGATGATCTATCTTATGCATATCGGTTGCAGCCTTCATTGGCGACCGTACGTGCAGATGCAACCAGACTGGGGGAGCAGGCGGTGCGTGAAGGCATCTGTCATTTACTGAAGGGACAGCCGATTGAGCACCGCGTACCGGTTACGTTTATTCCGAGGGCGTCGGCAGGGGCACCGGAGGAAACGATGTCTGTAGAGTATGAACCGTTAACGGATATGTCGATTGAACGGTTTTTGGCAGACAATCATGCGGTAAATATGATAACCAGAGATATGTTTAATTTTGATAAATATGCGGATCAGAATTACGCGACTCTGTTGGAAAGACTTTATATGCTGCAGATACAGAATGCGTATCTGTGGCTGTTTCCTGTGCCTGTGATCCATCTGCAGGAAGAGAACTGGAGGAAACCAGAGCGACTGTTGCTAAAGGCCTATTCCTGTGAAGGAAATGTAATGGCAATCCCGAAACATTGCCAGGAATATTCGGTACAGGAGCTATGCAGTCATGAATATTTGCCGAACAGGCGGTATACGATGGTATTGTTGGATCTGTTTACGACAGATACCCAGTATGGACTGCTGATGATGGAGATGAATTATGATAAGAATTATTATCTGGAGTCCTTATCTTATCAGATGAGTGCAGCAGTCCGTATGTTAAAGCTCCTTCATAATCAGGAGGATATTCAGAAACAGCTGGAAGACAGCTTATATCAGTTGGAGCTGCATAATATCCAGCTCGATAGTGCGTCTAAGCGGGATGAACTGACCGGACTCTTAAACCGCCGCGGTCTGGAGAGCCAGGTGGAACGGGTACTGCGGGATGTACGGAATCAGGGGAAATACCTGCTGGCTGTGTATGCGGATATGGATAATTTAAAGATTGTAAATGACCGGTTCGGACATAAGGAAGGAGATTTTTCCCTGCGGTCTATTGCAGGGATGTTAAAGCAGATCTTCGACCGAAATACAGATATTATCGGACGAATTGGCGGAGATGAGTTCGTGGTATTTGCAATCCGGGAGACTCCGATCGATATGAATCACTTAAGAAAGCAGGCTGCGGAATGCATGGCAGCATTTAATGAAAAATGTGAAAAGCCGTACTATGTACGGATGACGCTGGGTGGATATACGCAGAGCTTTACGACAGGATGCCGGTTTTCTGATTTACTGGAATATGCAGATAGTGATCTCTATGAGGCAAAGAAGCTGCGGACGAAAGATATTATGAAAGCATAAAGGTAGCATACGTAGCCGGTATGAATCAGGCAGTTTCATTGACTTTACAAAAGGAATTGATTAAAATGATAACACATGGTAAAGATAGATTTTGTAAGGAATTAATGGAGAAACGAATATGAAGATTCAGATGCCGGAGGCAGCGAAATATATAATCGAGACACTGACGCAGAATGGATATGAGGCATATATTGTAGGAGGATGCGTCCGGGACAGTATCCTGAACAAACAGCCACAGGACTGGGATATTACAACCTCGGCGACGCCGGAGCAGACAAAGAGTCTGTTCCGAAGGACAATAGATACGGGGATCGAGCATGGAACCGTAACGGTAATGATGGACAAGACGGGATATGAGGTTACCACTTATCGGGTGGATGGGAAATATCAGGATCATCGCAGACCGACTGAAGTAACATTTACCGCCAGTTTGACAGAGGATCTGAAACGACGTGACTTTACGATCAATGCAATGGCATATAATGATCAGGACGGAGTCATAGATGAGTTTGGCGGACTTGCAGATCTGGAGAGAGGAATCATACGGTGTGTCGGAGTACCACAGGAACGGTTTGATGAAGATGCCCTGCGGATCCTGCGGGCAGTGCGGTTTGCAGCACAGCTGGATTTTGCGATAGAAGAAGATACCGGACAGGCAATCCGGGAACAGGCGCAGTTCTTAAAAGATATCAGTGCAGAGCGGATTCAGACAGAGCTTACCAAGCTGATCACATCCGATCATCCGGAGAGGATTCTGGATGCCTGGGAACTGGGAATTACCGCCATTGTGTTACCGGAGTTTGACGTTATGATGAAGACTCCGCAGCATACAATGTATCATAAGTATGATGTGGGACGGCATACGGTTGCCGTGATGCAGAATATAGAAGCGGATCCGGTGCTTCGATGGGCGGCGCTGTTACATGATTCGGCAAAGCCGATGTGCCGGACAACGGATGAGAATGGTACGGATCATTTCTACGGACATCCGAAGGCGGGTAGTGAAATCGCACGTCAGGTGCTCCGCCGGATGAAACTGGATAACGATACGATTCACAGAGTGGAACGACTGGTAGCCTGGCATGATTATGGAATCGATGGCAGGGTGACGAAGAAGTCTCTGCGTCATGCCCTGAATCAGATGGGACCGAATCTATTTGAAGATTATGCGAAGCTCCGCCGGGCGGATATGCTGGGACAGAGCGATTACGAAGCGGAGAAGAAGCAGGCAGACTATGAGAAGTTACTGGAACTATATCGTGAAATTGTGAAAGATGGTGAATGTCTGGCAATTAAAGATTTGAGGATCGATGGTAAGGCTCTGATCCGGATGGGTGTACAGCCGGGACCTGCCATGGGACAGATTCTGAATGACCTGTTACAGCAGGTACTGGAAGATCCGCAGTTGAACACAGTAGAGAAGCTGGAAGATATCGTACGGCAGAAGTATCTGAAGGACAAAGTTTTATAACCCGGAATGAATTATGACATCCCCTCATAAGATAGAACGTAGAAAGGCTTATGGGGGGATGATTTTGTCTGAGAAATTATCGGAAGTATGGGAATGTTATGAGATGAGCATTTCAAGTATGTATAAGGGGCGTGGTATGACCGTTCTGCGTACCGATCAGGGGATTCGGGCACTCCGGCCATTAGAAACCTCTGAGAGCCGGCTGGAGCAGGAGGCCCAGTTAAAAGAAGCATTATATGCAACAGGCTATCATAACACGGACCGCCTGATCCGAAACAAAGATGGGGAACTGATCACCTGTGACCGATATCATACACCGTATGTTCTGAAAGAGTATTTTGAGGGCAGAGAGTGTAATATTCATCAGGAAGGAGATATGATCGCAGCAGTTCTGAACCTGAGCGATCTACATATGGCATTGAAGGAGATTCAACCGGAAAATGCGGGGAAAGATCTGAAGGTGCTGAAAACATTTGAACGGCATAATCAGGAAATGCGGCGGGTGCGTAGTTATATGCGTAAGACTGCAACAAAGTCAGAGTTTGATTATCTTTATCTTTCCTGTTTTGATGATTTCTACAATCAGGGTGAAGCTGCACTCCGGCAGCTGGCAGCAGTGCATACGGAGGAAGGAGCGGGACGGAGGTATTATTGTCATGGCGCATATCATCAGCATAATGTTCTGATTTTAAAAGATGGCATGGCAACTGTTAACTTTGAACATTTTATGGTCGATAATCAATTAACGGATCTTTATACATTTCTTCGCAAGGCTATGGAGAAGAATGATTATCAGCCGGAGCTGCTATTCCGGCTGATCGAAGCATATCAACAGCGGATTCCGTTAGGCAGAGCGGATTATCAGTTTATTTATTATCTGCTGTGGTATCCGGAGAAGTTCTGGAAAATCTCCAATCAATATAACAATATGAATAAGGCCTGGGTGCCGCCGAAGACTTATGAGAAGCTACAGACGATTATCCGGCAGGAGTCCGGCAAGCGGGAATTGTTAAGATGCTATCGGGAGCGGTTTGGCTTAAATTTACAAATAACTTAAGAAATGGTACAATAGTTACAATTTGAAGACGCATTATGAGAATGTGAGGTAACATATGAAGATAAGAGGATATATTGGATTACTTGGACTGCTATGTCTGCTGTTACTCTGTGGTGGCTGCGGACGGCAGCCGGCGGAGGATACGACCGAGGCATATGATCCATATGCACAGTCGGCAGATGCGGTTGCGGTGATCAAGAGCATGGATCTGGAAGCGGGAACCATGTCATTCGTATCCGTAACAGACGGGAAGGAATATGACCTGCTGTATAACAATGGCGTGGATGTCCGGAATAAGCACAAGGAGATCATATCCGGTTCTCAGTTAAAGGTGGGACAGATCGTAGATATTGTTTATAACACATTGAACAATAAGCTTCTGGAGGTACAGATCGATCCGGATGCATGGGAGGTGCGGAATATTTCCGGATTTGAGTTCGATACCGGCAATCGGCAGGCAACGATCCTAAATCAGATTTACCAGTATACCAATGATCTGATTGTAGTGTCCGGGGATGAGCTGATCCGGAATAATGAGATCTGCAAGGAGGATCAGCTGACGGCCAGAGGCTACGGAGGCAAGCTCTGTTCCCTGACGGTTGATCTGGGGCATGGATATGTAAAGCTTGAGAATTATGATACTTATATCGGCGGCATGATCGAGATTGGCTATGATGTGATCGTGCCGGTAACGGAGGATATGCTTCTGACAGTGCGGGAAGGCACTTATAAGTTAAAGATAACCAAGGGAAGCCATAGCGGCTATAAGAATGTAGTAGTTACCAGAGATCAGGAATGTGTGGCGAATCTGATGGAGCTGCAGATCGCACCGGATCCGGTCGGAAGCTTGTTCTTTAATGTGACTCCGGCAACAGCTAAAGTGATCGTAGACGGAGAAGTGATTAATACTGCAGATGTTGTGGAGCTGACCTATGGTAAACATCATATTCGCGTGAGCGCAGATGGTTATGAGACCAAAGAAGGATATTTCAAGGTTGATGCAGCGTATAAGATATTCAATATAGAGCTGGTACGTTCAGAAGAGTCCTCATCATCTTCCGGAACTACGGCAGGTGCGGGTACGAGAACGACCTCCGGCGGCGGTACGGGAACCGGAACTACAAGCGGTATGGGAGTTGTGACAACGGAAGGGTCTTCCGGAACCACAGAATCCGGCAGTACAACGGCAGGAGAGACTACAACATCCACATCCGGTGGTTCTGCCACAACGACAGAAAGCTCTACCGGAACAACGGAGATAAAGAAAACCGGTAATACGGTGACGATCACCGCACCGGTTGGCGCATATTGTTATGTGGATGGAGACTTAAAAGGAACAGTGCCTTGTACATTTGACAAAACAGTAGGCAGCCATGTCGTTACATTCAGCAAGACCGGCTGCCTGGTTAAGAGTTATACGATTCAGTGTAAGGATGATGGTAAGGATGAAACCTATTCCTTCGATCCATTGAAAACATTTGATTCGCTTATGACAAGAAGATAATTAATTTTCTGAACCTGACTCGGAGGAAGAATCGGAAGCGGCGGAGGTATCTTCGCCGTTTTCGTTTACCTGTTTGGAAGCAAGCATTGCCTTATCCAGAGCGAGGAAGTCGTCATCACTGATATAGTAATACTCACCGTTATCCTGGATCGTAACAGTTACATCAACGCCATCGCCATTACCGATATTAGGAACGGCAGCAGTCAGGATGTCTAAAATACCCTGTGCATATTCTGTCTCATAGGCATCCAGTTCATAATCATTATAATCTCCGGCGGCAACACGCTTGTTCATGTTTTCAATATATGCCACCACATCATCATAGGTGATCAGAAGAAGGTCGATCGGATATATAGTAACAGTCACAGTATAAGTACCGTCTGTATTTGTGACATTGGATACCTCATAGCCGGCATGGCTGTAAACATCTTTAGCCAGTGTCTTGAACTGATCCTTAATGTCGGAACCTTCGACATCTTTGATCCCGTAGGCGGTCATCAGGGCATCAGCCAGATAATCGATGCCATCATCATAGACAGACTGTGCTTCTTCTTCCGTTGCTTTTGTAATCTTCATATAATTCGTAAAATCTGCTTTGTAGTTTGCATCTAACAGGCTGGTCACATAGTTGGCATAGGTCTTTTTGCTGTTGCCAAGCAGAGAACAGCCGGCCAGTGAAAAAATCATAACAGCAGTGAAAATGCCTGCGAGCATTCGTTTTGCAATGAAACCTGATTTTAATTTCATATGGATTCCTCCTGATAATTCGATTAGTGTTTAAGGTCCTGTCCGTAAACAAAAGTAGTATACCATACTTGTATATGTTTTGCGATAGGAATATTATGAAGTTTTACTTGCAATTCCTTCATGAATGAATTAGCATGATGGAAGCAGAGACTGTAGAACAAGCGGAAATTATGACAGAAATGCATAACAGGAATTGCGGAAATAGTGAGGAACAGATATGATTTTTGATACGCATGCACATTATGATGATGAAGCATTTGATGGGGATCGGGATTGTCTTTTAAATAGTATGCAGGCCGGTGGCGTAGGCCGGATCGTCAATGTCGGAGCCGGCATGGAGACTTCAGAGAAAACGGTGGCATTAACAGAGCAATATGATTTTCTCTATGGTGCAGTCGGCGTTCATCCGAATGAAGTGGGTGATATGACAGCGGAGGATATGGATCGGCTTGCAGGCTGGTCGGAGCGGTCTAAGATCGTGGCAATCGGAGAAATCGGGCTGGATTATCATTATGAAGAACCGTCGAAGGAGGTACAGTTCCGCTGGTTTGAGGCGCAGATGGAGCTGGCCAGAGAGAAGAAGCTTCCGATCATTGTTCACAGCCGGGATGCGGCAAAGGACACCGTAGATATTATGAAGGCAGTTCACGCAGGGGACATCGGTGGTGTCATTCATTGCTATTCTTATACGAAAGAGCTGGCACGGGAGTTTCTGAATATGGATTATTATTTTGGAATCGGAGGAGTGCTGACATTTACGAACGCAAAGAAACTAAAAGAAGCTGTTGCCTATATACCGATGGAGAAGCTAGTGCTGGAAACAGATTGTCCGTATCTGGCACCGGTGCCGAACCGCGGGAAACGGAATTCCTCGCTGAACATTCCGTATGTGGTAGAAGTACTGGCACAGATCAAGGGGATAAGTCCGGAAGAGGCAGAGCGGATTACCTGGGAGAACGGCTGTCGGCTGTACCGGATGCAATCGGAGCGGTAGAAGCGGGCGAAATGCAGTATCGAGGCAGGCAGAACGAGTGGCAGGCAGAACGAGCAACAGGGAGAACGATCGGCAGGCAGAAAACAAGGAGTATATATGGAGAAATTAAGTAATCCACAGGTGACAATAGAAACTATTAAAAAGCACGGGTTTGATTTCCAGAAAAAGTTCGGACAGAATTTCCTGATCGACGGACGAGTTCTGGAGAAGATCATGGATGCGGCAGAGATCGGCCCGGAGGACTGTGTGCTGGAGATCGGTCCGGGTATCGGTACCATGACGCAGTATCTGGCGGAACGCGCCGGTAAGGTGATCGCGGTAGAGATCGATAGCAATCTGATCCCGATTCTTGAGGAGACTCTGCAGGAATATGATAATGTCCGGGTGATTCAGGGAGATATTCTGAAGCTTGATGTTGCGGCACTGGTGGAGCAGGAGAATGCAGGAAAACCGATCAAAGTGGTTGCCAATCTGCCATATTACATTACAACACCGATCATTATGGGACTCTTTGAACGGCATGTTCCACTTATTAATATCACGGTCATGGTGCAGAAAGAGGTAGCGGACCGGATGCAGGTCGGACCGGGCACGAAGGATTACGGTGCCTTATCTCTGGCGGTTCAATATTATGCACAACCATACATTGTAGCGAATGTACCTCCAAACTGCTTTATTCCACGGCCGAATGTAGCATCTGCGGTCATCCGGCTGACCAGATATCCGGAGCCACCGGTGAAGGTAGAGGATGAGGCAATGATGTTTCGGCTGATCCGGGCATCTTTTAATCAGCGCAGAAAAACACTGGTGAACGGAATCGGCAATGCAGCGGATATTCCGTATTCCAAGGAGCAGGTGGCGAAGGCACTGGAGGCACTTGGAATGAGTGCTACCATTCGTGGTGAGGCACTGACTCTGCAGGAGTTTGCAGCACTCAGCGATGAGCTTGGAAGAGCATAGATGCAGGCCAATATATAGACGGGTATGCAGACAGATTTCTGTCGAAGAAATACAGACATAACATGTCCCGCTTCTTCATACAATGAAAACATGTGAGAGATTCGTTGTATGAAAGGAGCGGGACATATTGGATTATCGGAGATTTATTTCTTATTTATATAATTATGTAGACGGAGAAAAGGGGGTAAATGTCGGATATATACGATGCGAGCAACGGCACGGGATCTGCAGGCTGACTCTGAATCTGCAGGACCGGCAGCAGGGAGTGGAAGGCGGCAGTTATAAAGTATATCTGTATAAAATATCCAAAGAGGGGAATCCGGTCGGCTATTATCTGGACGAGTTCACACTGAGTTCCGGCTGCGGAGAGTTAAAAAAACAGACAAACTGTGAGAATGTATGGAACAGTAATCATAGGATTGAGGAGTTTGACGGAGTGGTTGCAATCTATGACAGGGGACATGCATACGGCAGTCAGTGGAGCGATGAGCCCTTGCAGATTGAGCGATTCCATACATATCAGGAATGGCAGAAGCAGGGAGTAACGTCCGGAGTTTATATAAAAGAGAGTGAAGGGCTGGCGCTGCATGCGGCAGAACGGCTGCAGCCGGTGGAAGAGGATATTATAACGGAACAGGATATAGATGGAGTACAAAAGGAGGTGTCGGATCAGAAGGAGGTGTCAAATCAGGGGGAGGTGTCGAATCAGGAGAATGTGTCGGCGCAGGAGGATGTTATGCCGGGTCAGGCTGCACCGATGAGCCGGAGTGATATTGCGGAAGCAACGCTTCGCCTGATGGAACAGCGACCGAAGCTGCCGGATTTCGATAACCATGAGATCTATGACTGTGTGCGGATCGAGCCGAATGATATCGGACTGCTGGCGATGGATAACTGGCGGCTGGGTGTCAACAGCTTCCTGACGCATGGATATTACAACTATAAGTATCTGATGCTTGGAAAGCTGCGGTTTCAGGATGGGGTGGTGAAAGCAGTGCTTGGTGTTCCGGGAGTCTATGATAATAAGGAACAATATATAGCCAAAATCTTTGGGTTTGAATTGTTTGTGCCGGTGAAGCACACAAATGTGAAAACCGGAAACTTTGGCTATTGGATTTCAGAAATCGTATAGGGATTTAACTTCGAGAATTGGTATAAATCCTGAAACTGATGATCAATCTCTGCTGCTTCGAGGGCACGACCCTCATAGGTGAAACCGAGCCGGTGAATCAGCCGGATCGAGGCCTCGTTTGACGGCAGAATTTTCGCTTCGATACGATGCAACTTATATTCCCGGAATGCGATTTCAAGCAGTTGATTGCATGCCTCATTCGCATAGCCCTGATGCCAGTAGCGGTGATCCAGCTTATAACCCATGGAGGCATGTTTCATGCAGCCCAGCCGGATGTCTGACAGGTTCACACAGCCGATGATGGTAGAAGGGTCTGATTTTAAGAACAGATAGTAACGGAGACTGTGCAGCAGCTTTGTTTCCTTGAATTCCCAGTCCAGAACGGCAGTCTGATAGCCTATTGTGTAGAAATTCTCGGCACGGGTCAGCTCATATGGTTCAAAATAAGTTCGGTTCTCCTGGTAAAAGCGGCGGACTGCCAATGCATGCTCGGCAGGCAGACACTGCAGCTGCAACCGGGAGGTCTCACAGGTAAGCTGCATGGAAAGCTCCTTTCTGCGGATAAAGCATCCGTTGTTCTTTTTGACTGCTTATAGTATACTACAGGTATCAGATGAAAAAAAGGGGTTCCGGTCATGACAGAGGAAGAACGGTATATGGGATATGCGATTACGCAGGCAAAGAAGGCATTGGTCAATGAAGATGTTCCGATTGGGTGTGTGATCGTTTATCAGGGAAAGATAATCGCAAGAGGCTATAATAAGAGAAATAAAAAGAAAACGACACTGGCACATGCAGAGCTGGATGCAATCGCAAAGGCTTCTAAGGTGCTGGGAGACTGGCGGCTGGAGGACTGTACCATGTATGTTACATTGGAACCGTGCCAGATGTGTGCCGGAGCCATTGTGCAGGCGCGGATCCCGCGGGTGGTGATCGGCTGTATGAATCCCAAAGCCGGATGCGCCGGCTCAATCCTGAATCTTCTGCAGATGCAGGAGTTTAATCATCAGGTCGATGTTGTCCGGGGTGTCCGGGAAGAAGAGTGTTCAAAGATGCTATCCGACTTCTTCCGGAGCCTGAGGGAGCGGAAAAAGTCGGATAGGTAGAAAGTGTATTGGCTAAAACATTAGTTCCGTCAGATACAAAATGCGGCATAGAGCGGAACGATTTTTTTGTTATCCTCAAAGCCGAAGTTTCTGGCCGATAGCTTAATAGCATAAGCAGGCTTGTAAGTGTCCATATAAACCTTCAGGCTCTTGGCTCTGGTGTTGTCGGCAGACTTGACCTCTATGGGAATGAGCTGTCCGTCACGCTGAATGATAAAATCAATTTCAGCTCCACGCGCGGACTCCCAATAGTAGGTGTGGTAGCCGTTAATGGAGAGCTGCACATTGACATAGTTTTCTGCCATACCGCCCTTGAAGTCGTTTATTTCTTCGACCATATAGAGAATGTCATTGGCGGCTAAATCTTTCTTGGCGCAAAGCAATCCTAAGTCAGACACATAAATCTTGAACGCATCAATATCACGGTAGTTTTCAAGTGGCTTTTTGATTTGTTCTACCTTATAGACCTGTGACACGATACCGGAGAGGCAAAGCCATTCAATCGCATTTTCAAATTCAGAAGCCCGTCCGCCTTTCTTAATCAGCTTATATTGGAAACGGGTATTTTTCTTTGAAAGCTGAACGGTAATGTTGTCATAAGCAAGTCTGGTTTTCTTGATTTCATTCAAGTTATTATACTTGCTCATATCGTTGAGATAGCTTACAAGTATCGTATCCTGCGTATGGCGGACAAGAATGTAATCCTTTGTTTCGGCAAATTGTATCACGCACTCCGGCATACCGCCGACCACAAGATACTGACGGTAAAGCTGCATTGCGGCATCGTGTAAAGCAGATGGCAGCGGTGTATCGGTTTGGAAGCACTCTTTAATCTGTTTTATCAAATCGTCTTCGCCGAGTGCCAACATAAATTCCTCCATATCCATAGGATAAAGCGTTTTCATATCGACCTTTCCTACGGGAAAAGAGAATTTCGCTCGGTTGACTGCAACACCGAGCAGGCTGCCGGCGACAATGATATGGTAATCCGGTGCATTCTCACAAAAGTATTTGAGCGATGCCAAAGCCCTTTCGCAAAGCTGCACCTCGTCAAAGACAATCAGTGTTTTTTCCCTTACGATGGTCTGACCTGCGATATGGGATAAAATCGGTATCAGATAATCGGGACTGATGTTTTCCTCAAAGGTTTCATTCAGCTTTGGGTTGGTTTCAAAGTTGAAATATGCTACATTTTCATAGTGGGTACGCCCGAACTCCAGAATGGAATAGGTTTTTCCAACCTGTCTTGCACCCTGTAAAATAAGAGGCTTGCGGTGCTCATTTTCTTTCCACGCTTCCAAGAAGTCCATAATCTTTCTATACATAAGCGGTCCTCCTTAAAGGTATTAAACATAGTATAGCAGATGTTCATGTAATAAACAATGAAATTTTATTGATTTTTTACACTAATCAACATGAATATTCCTGCAAATCTCTCACAATATGACACGACTTCCGCGATCGGTCTAAACGTGTCCTATATTTACTATACAAGTTTTCTTTTTTCTGTCATACCATAAGAAATGATAGAAAGAGGAGATGAATTATTATGAATGCTACGGTAGCAAAACTTAGCGTTCCTGCTGTTCTTTTCCTCACGAAAAGTAAGATATCCGGGAACATCCTGGAATGCCTGAAAGAATTGGCACATCAGCATGACATGGCAGTATTCAATGGAAATAAAGAAAAAAATGCCAGAGTCATTGCTTACAGATTTTTTGTTTAAGGATCGCCAGAAGCTTATCTGTGCAATGGAACGATTGGAAAACTGTGATATTGATTCTTTAGCCTGTTATGAAGTGGCAGTTGTGAAGGTGGTGGGTGAGCATTCTGATGACCACAACCTTCAACAGGTGTAGCAGTCATTCCGTTAATTCCAAGAGTCAGAAGAGTTTCCTCCAGAACATCCAACTTCTCTGGACGGGTAATGATGGTCATTATGGTATAAGATTCTTCAATATAAGTGGATGCAGAAAAATAAAACATGTATGGCTACACCAAAATCAGGAGCCGGATTTGGTTCCGGAATACGAAATATGATCTGCGGAGTAGTGAAAGAATTGACTTTTAAGAGAAATATGGATTTAGATGTTAAAAAAGAAAAGAGGTGAATGCATTGAGTAGCCCGTACACTGGCAATGAAGTCGGGACAGGTAGACATTATTGTCAGTCCGTCTGTAGATATGCTGAGTAATTTGGAAGAAATACCGGGTGTAGAAGTAAGTATCCGGGAAACTGAAGATGCCTGCTTAGCATTGACAGAAGACCCGGTTTCCGTTATACTATAAAAACAGTGCGTTTATCGCATTTTAATATGTTTTCAAATTTCTGTGCAGCCGGGGAGTTAGCGGTGCCCTATACCTGCAATCCGCTATAGCAGGGGTGATGGACTGGTTCGGGTCGCTTTTTTCATAAAGCTGCCCTTCGTAAGTGGCGTTGAAGTCTGGGTCTTGCGCAATGGATGCCCACGAACCGTGTCAGGTCGGGAACGGAGCAGCACTAAGAGGGATTTTCCATGTGCCGCGAGGGTGCCTGGGCTGAGTTAACTGCGGAGGTAACGTTTATGAAAATCTTCACAACCCAGTCCGCACAGATTTCTATTATTATATTGATAATTTTTCTTTACTGTTTGTATCATAAAATCACAAAAAAAATAAAAAATAGATAGCAATTTTTCAGTAAAGATGTTACCATAGTCTACAAGGGTTTATGTAATTACGGAAAGCAGGAGGAGAAGCCTGCTTTGTCTAGGTTGTAGTAAGGAGTATACGGGATTCATGGACTACCAGAAGGTAATTGAATTTGTAAAAGAACAGACAAGTCAAAATGGAAGACCGGCGAATTATCCGTTTCGCAGCCGTTATGAGCATATCATGCGGGTATATCGATGGGCGATCAGGATACAGGCCAAAGAAGGCGGGAATCTGGAGGTTATTGCACTGGCAGCCTTGTTGCATGATGTCGGCTGGGAGATAGACGGCAGACCGCACGAAGAGGTAAGTGCAGAGATGGCAGTGGAGTTTCTGGTGAACGAGGGCTATGATGACGCACTGGTTGGCAGAGTCGGTGATATTATCTTAAGACATGAGAATCAGGATACAAAGGAGGACCTGTCCTTGGAGTGTCGGATCGTTATGGATGCAGATCTGCTGGATGAAGTAGGTGCCATGAGTGTGCTTTGGGATGCGATGGCGACGGCAGGTGAGGATGAGCCGACATATAAGAAAGCATATTACCGGATTAAGAATTATTACCGGATCAATCAGCCGAAGATCCGCAGATGTAAGACGGCAACCGGCCGTCAGGAATATAAGAAGCGGATGAAATGCATAGAAGAATATCTGAACCAGTTAGAACGGGAATTATTTTAGTGCCGGACGCGGTGTACGGAGATCGTACATTGCTTCCGGCATCTTTACATCCGGAATGGCATAAGGTATAATCTATTAAATATCAGAAGTCGATTCAGATGAATAGGATAAAGATAGGAATATAAAATCAGGAATTAGAGGAAAGAAGGATTTCAGAAATGAATAAGAAGACCATAGCAGTGCTTTTCGGAGGCCAGTCATCAGAGCATGAGGTATCATGTGTATCAGTCAGAACGATTCTTCAGGCGATTGACCGTGAAGAGTACAATGTGGAGATCATCGGTATTACAAAGGAAGGACACTGGCTGGCAGTGAATTCCGTAGAGGCGATTGCAGACGGCACATGGAGAAACGGTACGGAGACAGCCGTGATCTCTCCGGATGCAACCAGAAAAGAGATTATCTACAATGGTCCGGATGGATACAGAGCAGTTGCGGTAGACGTGATCTTCCCGGTATTGCATGGACTTTATGGAGAAGACGGAACGATCCAGGGACTGTTTGAGCTGGCAAAGATCCCTTATGTAGGCTGCGGTGTGATCGCATCTGCACTGGGTATGGATAAATTATATGCAAAGATTGTAGTAGATACACTGGGAATCGCACAGGCAGCCTATGTGCCGGTACGTAAGAGTGAACTTGCAGATATGGATGCAGCGGTTGCAAAGGTGGAAGAAAAGCTCGGCTATCCGGTATTTGTAAAGCCTTCCAATGCCGGTTCTTCGAAAGGGATTTCCAAGGCACATAGTAAGGATGAGTTAAAGACTGCATTGCTGGAGGCAGCCAA
>ULXM01057777.1_pt1 | contig 31244 bp, 20 predicted proteins | sample 1961271 | NCBI WGS metagenome assembly ULXM01 (sample SAMEA4835838, study PRJEB28245) | human gut metagenome | biome: gut microbiome; material: fecal sample | place: Denmark | collected 2008 | reverse complement strand
TGCTTCTGTCCAAGAATCTCGGCGACAGACTGGTAGTCCAGTGTATCGATCCCAGGGCTCTGAACTATATGCACGAGAAGTATCCGCAGGTAAAGCTTTCCTATCTTATACGCAAGATGGATACAGACTGGGATACCTATATGGGGAGACTGAATTTCACGCCTGACTGGCTCAGCCCTGAATTCGTGATTGTGGACCAGACTATGGTGGACAACTGCCGCAAGGCAGGCATCAGACTGGTGCCTTGGACAGTGGACAATGAGGCTGACATCAAGAGAATACTGGATCTCCACGTGGAGGCCATCATTACCAATTACCCTGACAGGGTCCTCAAGATTACAAGAGGTTATTGACAATGATCAGGCCGGAGCAGGTATCGGAGTCGTGCCTGCGCAAAGTTGATCAAGAGTGAAAAAAACCAGAATAAATTATGAAGAAGTTTCTATTGTCAATGATGATGCTCGCTGTCGTGTTCGCGAATGCGGATGCGAAATGGGTGAGCGGCACAGTTCATTGCGGAGGCAAGGGCCTTCGCGGAGTCCTCGTCACGGACGGCAGTTCTTTCACCAGGACTGATTCGAAGGGAGAATTCTCATTCGACATCAGCGACAATGCTGAATTCGTTCACATTGTCACTCCTGCAGGATACGTGGCTGACTATTCTTCCGGAACACCTGTGTTCTACCATAAGGCAGACGCTTCCAAGTACGATTTCGACTTGAAGAAGACCGGCAGCCAGTCCCGATACACGATGTTCTCCATTTCTGACCCTCAGATCAGGAACAAGGAGCAGTTCGGGCAGTTCTGCGGCGCTCCGTTCAATGACCTGAAGGCGCAGGGAGCCAAATACAAGGAGAACGGACCGGTAGTAGGAGTCGTTCTGGGCGATCTCGGTTGGGATAAGAACCTGCCGGACCGCTTCGCCGAGTACAAGAAGAAAATGGCGGAAATCGGTTTCCCTGTATATTCAGTGACTGGAAATCACGATTACAACAAAGAGCGTCAGTTCAGCGATTATTCCAAGGACTATTTCCAGAATTTCGGTCCTCACAACTACGCTTTCTTTATGGGCAAGGACCTGTACATCTGTCTGAACAACATCATGTACATTAAGGAAAAGCAATACGAGGAGGGTTATTCCGAGCAAGTGCTGGAGTTCGTGGAGCAGTTGCTCAGATACATTCCGAAGGATACCCACATCTTCATTGCCCAGCACAGTCCGATATCAAACTGGAGCAAGAATAAGTCCATCATCAATGCTGACCGGATGCTCGCCCTGCTTGACGGAAGAAAGGTGGACATCCTTTCCGGACACAGCCACATCATGAACAACTACACCATTTCCGCTACCGTGATGGACCACAATGCTCCGAGCATCTGCGGTTCTTGGTGGTCAGCAGACTGGTGCCGCGACGGTGTGCCTTCCGGTTATGAGATTTTCAATGTCAAAGGCAAGAACATCAGCTGGTTCTACCATTCTGTCGGCAAAAGCGACGACTACCAGGTGGAGATCATTGCGCCGGGCCAGAGCAAATACCATCCGAATTCAGTAATCGCCAATGTATGGGACTATGACCCTGAGTGGACAGTAACCTGGTCGCAGGACGGCAAGGATATGGGCCCGATGACCATGGTCCAGGACTGCTCTCCTACCTATATCAAGAAAATCGAGGAATTCTACGCCAAGGAAGGCAAGGACATTCCTTCATTCAAGAAGCCTAAGAAGAATATCCATTATTTCGCCGCAACTCCGGACCAGTATGCCAAGGTGGTGACTGTCAATGTCCGCAGCCGTTTCGGCAAGGAGTGGAAATTCGACGTGAAACTGAGCGACTATGTGGACGTCCAGGCTCACCGGGGAGGTGCCGGCCTCTGGCCTGAAAACACTTTCACGTCCATGACCAAGGCTACTGAGATGGGCGTGAACACTCTCGAGCTGGACCTTCAGATTAGTCAGGACGGAAAGGTGGTCGTTTCTCACGATGCATATTTCCATTCACGCTATGCTACACGCCCGGACGGGAGCGAAGTGAAAAGCGGGGATCCTAAGGAATATCTCTACACGATGCCGTACAGCACTATCGCCAAATACGATGTAGGCAAACGTCCGAGTCCTGACTGGCCGGGCAAGGAGCAGTCTCCTGCCATCAAGCCGCTCGCTACTGAACTGATCGATTCTGTAGAGAATTACGTGAAGGCCAACGGCCTGGACCCGATGAGGTACAATATCGAGATCAAGTGCAGGAAAGGCAAGGACGAAGGCAAGAACTGGCCTGAATACCATGAGTTTGTGGACAAATGTATGGAATTGCTTCTGTCCAAGAATCTCGGCGACAGACTGGTAGTCCAGTGCTTCGATGTAAGGGCCCTGAACTATATGCACGAGAAGTATCCGCAGGTGAAGCTTTCTTATCTTGTGAACCAGAAGGACGCTGACTGGAATGATTATATGGGTAAACTGAATTTCACTCCGGACTGGCTCAGCCCTCAATTTCTGATGGTGGACCAGACTATGGTGGACAACTGCCGCAAGGCAGGCATCAGACTGGTGCCTTGGACAGTGGACAATGAGGCTGACATCAGGAGAATACTGGATCTCCACGTGGAGGCCATCATCACCAATTACCCTGACAGGGTCCTCAAGATTACAAGGGGATATTAAATTATTGCTAAATTTGCGGGTTGATGATAACTCAAGAACAGATAAAGGAACTTCACGGACGTCTCGGGACATTGAAAGAATGTCTCGACATCGAGTCCAAGCGCAAGAAGGTCGGAGAACTTCAGAAACAGACGGAAGCGCCTGATTTCTGGAGCGACCCCAAGGCGGCCGAGTCGTTCATGAAGAATATGAATGCCGTGAAAATCTGGGTTACGGACTTCGACAAGGCATCTACATTGACAGACGACCTGGATGTGCTGTATGAATTTGCCGAAGCGAGTATGGACGGGACAGAGGATGAAGCGGCCGAGTCGGACGAGGTGCAAGAACTCGAGGCTGCGTATTCAGAGGCGGAAAAGGCCGTGGAAACTTTGGAACTGAAGAATATGCTCGGTGAGGAGGGTGACAATCTCGGTGCGATTCTGACGATCAATTCCGGTGCCGGCGGTACTGAGGCGAACGACTGGTCCGCCATGCTCATGCGTATGTATATGCGCTGGTGCGAGCGTAATGGCTACAAGACCACGGTCACGGACCTCATGGAAGGTGACGAGGTGGGAATCAAATCTGTCACGATTCAGGTGGACGGTGATTACGCATTCGGTTATCTGAAGGCGGAAAACGGCGTGCACAGGCTTGTGCGCATATCTCCGTTCAATGCGCAGGGGAAGCGCCAGACGACCTTTTCATCGGTTTTCGTCTATCCGCTTGTCGATGATACCATCAACATTGAAATAAATCCTTCGGATCTCGAATGGGATACCTTCCGCTCCGGCGGGCACGGCGGACAGAACGTGAACAAGGTGGAGACGGGCGTGCGTGTGCGTCATATTCCTACGGGGATCATGGTCGAGAATACCGAGACACGGTCGCAGCAGGACAACAGGCAGAATGCGCTCCGTATCTTGCGCTCGCGACTGTACGACATTGAACTGAAAAAACGTCAGGAGAAGCAGGCGGAACTGGAGGGCAGCAAGAAGAGAATCGAGTGGGGCTCGCAGATCCGGTCTTATGTCCTGCATCCTTACAAGATGGTGAAGGATTTGCGCACTGGTCTTTCCACCGCTGACACCCAGGGAGTTCTGGACGGAGACCTGGACGGATTTATGAAAGCGTACCTTATGCAGCAGGGAGGCGGTGCCGAGTCCGGCCCTGTGGAAGATATTGATTAGCGCCGACTCGCAGGAGTTTCGATGAGACCCGTTGAAGAGTACGCGGGCTGTCGACTCGCGAGCGAGAAAGGTGAATAATGATAAGGATATAATAATATTATAATCATAACATTTAACGACATGGTAGAATTTAAATACGCTCCAATGTTTCAGCTCGGAGAAGACACTACCGAGTATTACCGTCTGACCGACAAATACGTGTCAGTAGGCAATTTTGAAGGACATGACATGTTGAAAGTTGAGCCTGAGGCTCTTACGATGCTTGCCAATGCCGCGTTCCGCGACGTGAACTTCCTCCTTCGTCCTGCGCACAATGAGCAGGTAGCCAAGATTCTCAGCGACCCTGAGGCATCTTCAAATGACAAATATGTGGCTCTGCGTTTCCTTCGCAATGCTGAAGTTTCAGCGAAAGGCCAGCTTCCTTTCTGCCAGGACACCGGTACCGCCATTATCCATGGTGAAAAAGGCCAGCAGGTCTGGACCGGTTTCGACGATGCGGAGGCACTCTCGAAAGGTGTATTCAAGACCTATACCGAGGAAAATCTCCGTTATAGCCAGAATGCTCCTCTTACAATGTACAAGGAGGTCAATACCAAGTGCAATCTCCCTGCTCAGATCGACATCGAGGCAGAGGAAGGCATGGAATATAAATTCCTCTGTGTCGTAAAGGGCGGCGGCTCAGCCAACAAGACATATCTCTATCAGATGACTAAGGCTGTGCTGAATCCGGCTACACTCGTTCCGTTCCTCGTGGAGAAGATGAAGACCCTCGGTACGGCTGCATGTCCTCCATACCATATCGCATTCGTAATCGGCGGTACTTCAGCAGAGAAGAACCTCCTCACCGTGAAACTCGCTTCCACACATTATTATGATGCATTGCCTACGACAGGTGATGAAACCGGACGCGCTTTCCGTGATGTGGAACTTGAGAAACAGGTACTCGAAGAGGCATACAAGATCGGTCTCGGTGCACAGTTCGGCGGAAAATATTTCGCTCACGATATCCGCATCATCCGTCTTCCACGCCATGGTGCAAGCTGCCCTATCGGACTTGGCGTAAGCTGTTCTGCTGACCGCAACATCAAGGCGAAGATCAATAAAGACGGTGTATGGATCGAGAAGCTCGATGACAATCCGGGACGTCTCATCCCTGCAGAACTCCGTGAGGCAGGTGAAGGCGATGCAGTGAAGATAGATTTGGATCAGCCTATGTCTGAGGTACTTAAAGAACTCACCAAATACCCTGTTTCCACACGTCTGAGCCTGAACGGCACCATTATCGTGGCACGTGACATCGCTCACGCCCGCCTGAAGGAGCGTCTGGACAATGGTGAGGATCTTCCTCAGTATTTCAAGGATCATCCTGTATTCTATGCAGGTCCTGCCAAGACTCCGGAAGGGTTGCCTTGCGGTTCAATGGGCCCTACCACAGCCAACCGTATGGATCCGTACGTGGATCTCTTCCAGTCTCATGGCGGCAGCATGGTGATGATTGCCAAAGGTAACCGTACACAGCAGGTTACAGACGCCTGCAAGAAACATGGCGGCTTCTACCTCGGTTCCATCGGCGGTCCTGCAGCTGTGCTCTCTTACGAAAGCATCAAGTCAATCGAGTGCGTAGAGTATCCTGACCTCGGAATGGAGGCTATCTGGAAAATCCGTGTCGAGAACTTCCCTGCATTCATCCTCGTGGATGACAAGGGCAATGATTTCTTCAAGCAGTACGGTATCTAGGTGCGTGTCTCCGTGGTGGCCGGTACTGTCCGTCGCCACTTCGCCAGCGAGCGTCTCTAGGGTTACCCCAATACCGGCGGGACGCGGCCACGGTGGATTTCGTAACTGATTGATAATCAGATATCATTCTAAACAGAGCGTGGAAACGCAGCCTTTTTTTGGCCACGTTTCCACGCTCTGTTTTGTAACTAGTTGAAAATCAATGCCTCCAAAATCATGGCGTGGCCGCGTCCCGACAAGACGTAACTGCGGAGACGCTTACCAATCGCCGTACTCGACATTGGAAAGGAACAGCGCGTGTCCGGGGACGGATTGTCCGGCATCTGAACGGGTGCCGGTATCTATTAGTTCCTGAACCCATTCGGGGGAATGTTTGCCGCGGCCGACATCCAGCATTGTCCCGACTATTGCGCGCACCATGTTCCTGAGGAAACGGTCTGCCTTGACGGTGAACACGAGATAGTCGCCCTCGGAGCATGGGTAGCCCATCATCCGGACATGGTCGGGGGTCCAGATTTCCCATCGGGCATCCGTTATCGTGCAGATGGATGTCTTGTTGTTGCCGCCTATTTTCTCGAAGCACCGGAAATCATGGGTGCCAGGCAGAAAAGCCGCGGCTTTGTTCATCGCATCAATATCCAGGCTGAACGGACAGAAATAAGAAAATTGTTCTACGAAAGGGTCTTTCTTCCTGTGTAGAAAGTACTTATATTCCCGGCTTCTCGCATCGAACCTTGCATGGAAGTTTTCATCGGCGCAGGCTACCTCGTGGATGGTTATTCCTTTCGGTAACATGGCATTTAATTTGTAGCTAAGCCAATCGGTTTTGACTGCTTCAGACGACGTCGTTGCGAAGTGTGCGACATAATTTATCGCATTAACTTTAGTATCAGTCCGTCCGGCACCTGTAACCGTGATTTCCTCGTTCAGGAGAATGCTCAGAACATGTTGAATACATTCCTGGACGGAGGGAGCGTTTGGCTGAATTTGCCAGCCCGAAAAGGCGGAACCGTTATATGACAGGCGTAAGCGATATTTCATTGTCGGATAGTTTTAAACTAAATTATCCGCAAATATAATGAAATCCTCCAACCCCGAACGAAGGTAAAACATTGGAAACGTAAGAAATTAAATAACATAATGTAGATGAATTACCGACGTAGAGCCTGAAAGGCGATAGTAAGTCCCTCACCCCGAGGGGAGGGATTTAGGGAGGGGGTAACGTACGAGTTGCGCGCGGGCCCTGCCAATTCACGGCAACAGCCCGAACGAAGGTAAAACATTGGAAACGTAAGAAATTTAAATATATAGATGATGGATAGTGTTAATATCAAGGAACTCAATGACCGCATCCAGCGGGAAAGCTCCTTCGTGGACCTTCTCTCCATGGAAATGGGAAAGGTCATTGTCGGACAGAAACAGCTGGTGGAGAACCTGCTCATAGGCCTCCTCGCTAACGGACATATTCTCCTCGAAGGCGTCCCTGGACTTGCTAAAACATTGGCTATAAATACATTGGCACAAGCTGTCAGCGCTAAATTCAGCAGAATCCAGTTCACCCCGGACCTTCTGCCTGCCGACGTTTTGGGAACACTCATATACTCTCAGAAGAACGAACAGTTCGAAGTGCACAAAGGCCCTATCTTCGCCAATTTCGTACTTGCGGATGAAATCAACCGTTCTCCTGCCAAGGTACAGTCGGCCCTCCTCGAAGCGATGCAGGAAAGACAGGTGACCATCGGAGAACAGACATTCAAACTCCCGGAGCCGTTCCTGGTCATGGCTACACAGAACCCTATCGAACAGGAAGGAACCTATCCGCTTCCGGAAGCACAGGTGGACCGTTTCATGCTGAAAGTCGTGGTGTCCTATCCTAAAAAGGACGAGGAACGCCAGATTATCCGCATGAACAATACCGGCGAATTCCCTAAGGCCCAGCCTGTTGTCTCACCTGAAGATATCGTGAGGGCACGCCAGGTAGTCCGCGACGTCTACATGGACGAGAAAATCGAGAAATACATCGTGGACATTGTCTATGCCACCAGAACCCCTGAGGACTATAACCTCAAGGACCTTTCCGGACTCATCTCCTATGGCGCTTCACCACGTGCCAGCATATCCCTCGCCATGGCTGCCAAAGCCTATGCCTTCATAAAGAGAAGAGGATATGTGATTCCGGAAGACGTGCGCGCCGTCTGCAATGAAGTCTTGCGTCACCGTATCGGCCTTACATACGAAGCTGAGGCTGAGAACGTTACCACAGAAAATATCATATCACAGGTTCTTAACGCCGTCATAGTGCCATAATCATGGATAACTCCGCAAGCGACCTGCTGAAGAAGGTCAGGAAGATAGAGATAAAGACAAGGGCTCTCTCGCATCAGATATTCGCGGGAGAGTACCATTCTGCGTTCAAGGGACGAGGAATGGCCTTCAGCGAAGTGCGTGAGTATCAATATGGTGACGATGTCAGAAACATGGACTGGAACGTCACGGCCCGTCTTCGTGCCCCATACGTGAAGGTATTCGAAGAGGAGCGTGAAATGACGGTCATGCTGCTGGTCGACATAAGCCGTTCAGGCTTTTTCGGCACCGTAGGCAGCACCAAACGCGACATGCTCGCGGAAATTGCCGCTGTCCTGTCATTCTCCGCCATCATAAACAATGACAAGGTCGGAGCCCTGTTCTTCAGCGACAAGATAGAGAAATTCATACCGCCCCGCAAGGGACGCAGCCATCTCCTCCGCATCATCAGGGAAATCATTGAACTGAAACCCGAATCCTCCGGCACCAACATCGGCGGAGCGCTCAGGTTCCTGACCAATGCCATAAAACAGAAATGCACCGCGTTTTTGCTCTCCGATATGATGGACACGGATACGGGCGGAGCCCCGAGATACGAAGACGCCATCAAAGTGGCTGCCGGCAGACATGACCTGTCGGTCATCAAGGTCTTCGACCCGAGGGAAAGGACAATACCCGACATAGGTCTTGTCAATGTCAAGGATTCCGAGACCGGCGAAACCGCCTGGATAAACACATCCAGCCCGAAAGTAAGGGAAGCCTACGCGAAAGCTGCACAGGACGCTGATATGAAGGCTACCAAGCTGATGCGCCAGTACCAGATAGACAGCGTGGACATTTCCACCGGTTCGGATTATGTTAAAGGATTGATGGCGTTTTTCGACAGAAGATAATGAAAATGAAAGGATTACTGAAGATTGCATGCATAGTGCCGGCTGTGGTCATGGCTGTGGCGTCTGGAGCCCAGTCTCCTTCAGCCGGGCATAAAGGCATTGTCCCTGCCGGGGATGCTTTTCTGGAGCAGCTTCAGAAACGGGATTCCGTGCTGATCGCCGACCAGCTCCGATACGGATTCCGGTTGGAAAATGTGAAAGCCGGTACCGCACTCGGGCTTCCTGACCTGTCGCATGGCGTGATGGACAGCATAGAAGTCGTAAGTGACTGGAAACTGGATACATTGAAGTTCCGCAAGAAGAAAAATGAGATGGACTTGGAGGGTAGTTTCGTCATCACCTCATTTGATGAAGGAAACTACAGGCTTCCGGATATCGCTGTCGGCAGGATGGCCCCTGACGGAACTGTCGACACATTGGTATTCAAGGGAATGGACCTTCAGGTAATGTCAATGCCTGTGGACACGGCCACTTACAAGCCTCACGACATAAAAGGACAGATACGCTATCCGGTGACCTTCAAGGAAGTGTTGCCGTATATACTTGGCGTGCTTCTGTTTGCCGCGCTGGTGGCACTTTGTGTTTACCTGTACAAGAAGAGGAAGGAGAACCTGGCGGGAGAAGGACATACGAACGAGCCTCCGTACATCGTGGCCCTCAGAAAACTGGACAAGTTCCGCGGGAACAAGCTCTGGGTACCTGAAAAGCAGAAGCAGTTCTACAGCGGCATCACTGATGTCCTCAGGGAATATATTGTCGGCCGTTTCGGTGTCAGCGCCATGGAAATGACCACTGCGGAAATCTTCGAAGGATTGAAAGACAAGGAGATACCGGAGCCGCTCATGGAAGAAGCCAAAAACCTGTTCGTCACCTCCGACTTTGTGAAATTCGCCAAGATGACTGTGTCGGATGAGGAAAATGCCAAGGCATTGCCGTCGGCGATAAGGTTCGTGACATCTACATGGAAATCAGAAGAAGAGGAGGAAGGAAATGTTCTTTGAGTATCCTGCATTGTTGTGGCTGCTGGTCATTCCGGCGCTCATGCTGGTTCATTATGTCTATATTGAACTCAGCGGAAGACGGCCGCACCTGCGTGTCCCGGATATCAAATTCTGGAAGGCCGGCGGACGTTCTGTACTGGGTGTGATACGACACCTGCCTTACTTGCTCAGGACCATTGCCCTGGTCATGATAATAATCGCCATTGCCAGACCGAGATCGTCCACCAAGATGGACAAGATTGATACGGAAGGCATTGACATAGTGCTTGCTATGGACGTGTCCACCAGTATGTTGGCACGCGATTTCACGCCGGACAGGATCAGCGCGGCGAAAGACATTGCCATAGAATTCATATCGCAGCGCCCTTCCGACAGGATGGGAATCGTGGTCTTCGCGGGGGAGAGCTACACGCAGTGCCCGTTGACGACCGACAGGGCGACATTGATAAACCTGATGAAGGAAATCGAGACCGGCCTTATCGAAGACGGAACCGCAATCGGAAACGGGCTGGCGACAGCCGTGGCCAGGATGCAGAACTCCGATGCGAAGAGCCGTGTGGTCATCCTTCTGACCGACGGTGTGAACAACAGCGGTGAAATTACCCCGCAGACCGCGGCGGACATCGCCAAGACCTACGGCATCCGCGTATATACGATAGGTGTCGGGGCCAATGGTACCGCGCCATATCCTGTGATGACCCCTTGGGGTGTCCAGATGCAGAATGTCGAGGTGGAAATTGATGAAAATCTTCTTAAAAACATAGCCGAAACCACAGGCGGCAGATATTTCCGTGCTACGGACAATACCAAGCTTTCGGAAATCTACAGCGAAATCAACAAGATGGAGAAGGCGCGTACCACGATCGACAGTTTCCCTATCTACAAGGAACTGTTCACCGGATTTGCGCTCATCGCCCTGGCCTGTCTGCTGCTGGAAGTGCTTATCAGTTTCATTTTGAGGAGATTGCCATAAAACGAGGATTGGATTATGATATATTTTGCACAGGCTCAATATCTGTTGTTGCTTCTGCTCGTACCTGTTTTCCTGATAGTGTACGGGTTGGTGCAATATGGCCGCACCAGACGCATCCGGAAATTCGGTGACGAGACGCTGGTAAAGCAGTTGATGCCTTCATATTCGAAGACGAAAGGTTGGGTGGGGATGATACTTTTCTCATTGGCCTTCATGTTCTTCAGCATCGGATTGGCACGGCCTCAGATAGGTGCCAAACTTAAGGAACACCAGAGCAAGGGCGCCGAGGTGATGATCGCGCTGGACGTGTCCAATTCAATGCTTGCGCAGGACTATTCCCCGGACCGTCTCCAGAGAGCCAAGCTGGCGATTTCCAGACTGGTGGACAAACTGAACGGTGACCGCATCGGACTGGTTCTTTTCGCCGGAACGTCATTTGTCCAGCTGCCTATCACGACCGATTATGTGTCCGCCAAGATGTTCCTGGGCAATATTTCCACGGAGTCTGTCCCTGTCCAGGGAACCGCTATAGGCGATGCCATCAACACGTGTATCAAGAGTTTCAGCGCCCAGAGCGAAAACAGTCGCGCCATCATTGTCATAACTGATGGTGAGAACCATGAGGACAATCCTGTGGAGGCGGCGAAAACGGCGGCTTCGATGGGCATTTCCGTATATACTATCGGCGTGGGATCCGCTCAGGGGCAGCCGATTCCGATGAAAGGCGGGCTGCTGAAAGACTCCCAGGGCAATATCGTCGTGACGAAACTGGACGAGGCGACATTGAAAGAAGTCGCGAAGGCGGGCAACGGTGCGTACGTGCATGCCGGCAACAATGAATTCGGACTGAATCCCGTCATTGACAATATCCGCAAGCTCAATGACGAGGAATTCAAATCCATAGTTTTCGAAGAATATGACGAGCAATATATGTATTTCTTCGCCATCGCGCTCGGACTCCTGGTCCTGCAGATGCTTGTCGGCGAACGGAAAGTATTGCGTCATATATTTGATAAATAGGTAATTATGTCAATAAAATTGAAACATATAATTGCTGTCGCCACCGCGTTCCTGCTGGGGGCATTGTCAATGTCTGCCCAGGTGGACAGGCGCGACGTCCGTGCCGGCAACAGGCAGTTCTGCAAGGAAAACTGGCGCGAGGCTGACATTGATTACAGGAAGGCGCTCGTGAAGGATTCCACGTCGATTGCCGCGAATTACAACCTTGCGTCCAATCTCTACCGCCAGGGCAATTTCGATGAGGCGGCCAAGGTGATGGAAAAAATCAAGGAAACCGCACCTGCTACTGCCAATGCTGCTGATTATTACTACAATACGGGTGATATCGCGATAGAGAAAAAAGATTGGCAGGGTGCTGTCAATGCTTTCAAGGAGGCGCTTCTCCGCAATCCGGCGGACATGGATGCGAAGGAGAATTACATCTATGCCAAGAAGATGCTGGAGAATCAGAAAAATGGCGGAGGCGGACAGAACAATGATCAGAACAATGACCAGAATCAGCAGAATGACGACAAGAATGGTCAGGGAGATCAGAATCAGGACCAGAACAAGGACCAGCAGAATCAAGACAACAATAAGGACAACAATCAGAACCAGAATAATCAGGGACAGAATAATCAGGGACAGAACAATCCGCAGAATGGTCAGAGCGGCCAGCAGCCTGTGAAGATTTCCCCTCAGCAGGCCCAGCAGATGCTGAAAGCCATCCAGGCGAAGGAGAAAGAGACACAGGACAAGGTCAACAAAGAGAAGGCAGAAGCCCTGAAATCAAGACAGAAGGACAAGAACTGGTAAGCTGTTAAAGGATTTATTATGAAATCATTGACAAGAAAAATTGCATTGGCATTAGTGATGGCGGCAGTCGGCTTCGTGGCGGCTGCGCAGACGAAGATAGCGGTGGAAGCGCCTAACATTGTGGGTTCTGACGAACAGTTCAATGTGACCTTCATCATTGAGGGTGAGGATCGTCCGTCGAATTTCAATTGGAATCCTGGAGATGATTTCACTCTGGTCTGGGGACCGCAGAGGGGAGAGTCGACCAGCATCCGTGTCATCAATGGCAAGCGTTCCAAGTCATCGCAGTTTACCTATACATACATCTTGGCTCCGAAGAAAACCGGAAAATTCGAATTGCCGGCTGCTACGGCCAAGATGAAGGGAGAGACGATAACGTCTGTCCAGGCAGCCGTCGAAGTGCTGGCAAGTGAGTCCTCTGCATCCGCACAGTCGGGCGCATCTTCGGGGAACACGCAGCAGACCAAGCCGTCCGGAACGATTTCATCCAAGGATTTGTTCCTGAAATTTACGGTGAGCCGCACATCGGCAGTTGTAGGCCAGCCGCTTACGGCAGAATTGAAACTATATCAGAACGTGGATATCGCGGGATTCGAAGGTGCGAAATTCCCGGCATTCAACGGCTTCTGGAGTCAGGAAACAGCTGCACCGAACAATATCAACTTCCAGAGGGAAGAAGTGGACGGCAGGCTGTATAATTCGGCATTGCTCCGTCGCTATGTGCTTATTCCTCAGCAGGTTGGAAACCTTGTAATCGACCCTGCCGAGCTGGTATGCCTGGTCAATGTCAGGAGGCCGTCGCGCGGAAACAGCATTTTCGACAGCTTTTTCGATGACAATACCATGACGGTGCGCAAGCGCGTGACCACTCCGGCCGTGCATGTGCATGTCAATCCTCTTCCTTCCGGAGCGCCTGCTACATTCGGTGGCGGCGTGGGCAGTTTCCGTATCTCGGCAAGCCTGAGCAAGGACCAGTTGAAGATGCATGAGGCTACATCATTGACAGTCACTGTCTCCGGACGTGGAAACGTGTCGCTGCTGGAAGCTCCGAAGGTCAATTTCCCGGCTGATATGGATGTCTATGATACCAAGACGACGGAAAATACTGACAAGACTACAGGCGGCACGTCAGGAAGCAAGGTGTTCGAATATCCGTTCATCCCGAGAAGCCACGGCGAGTTCACCATCGCCCCGATAGAATACTCTTACTATGATGTCAATGCCGGTAAATATGAAACCATCTCGACCGGCCCGATCACTTTCAATGTCGAGAAAGGGGATGTCTCTGAAACTCAGGCTTCTACGTCACAGTTGGTCATGCCTGACCGTAAGAGCGTGAAGAATCTTGGCGAGGATATCCGCTTTATCCGCACCCGTCAGCCGTCATATAAGTTCAGGACGATATTCTTCGTGGATTCATTGTGGTACTGGGTTACGACGGCATTGATACTGCTTGTCGCAGGACTGTTGTGGTATCTCATGAAAGGTATGGAGGCGCGTCGTGCCGATGTCGTCGGGAACAAGAACAGGAAAGCGACCAAAATGGCGCTCGGACGTCTGAAAATGGCAGCCGGATATCTCCAGAAGAATCTGTATTCTGCTTTCTATGAGGAACTTCACAAGGCGTTGCTCGGATTTGCATCCGACAAGATGAACATCGGAGCCGAAGACCTCAACAAGGAAAATATTGCGGCAATGTTGAAGGAAGCCGGAGTCGCCGAGGAACTTTCCGCACAGTTCGTGGCTCTCCTGGACGCCTGCGAGTTCGCACGCTACTCCCCGGACGGCGGCAACGAGGCCATGAATACTCATTACAATGAAGCTGTAAAGGTGATTTCATCCATTGATTCTGTCATGAAGACACATAAGAAAAATACGTCCGCGGCCAAGGCAATGATTCTGATCATGTCAATGCTGATGATTCCAGGCCTTACGCGTGCAGAGAATACGTCATATCTGGATTCGCTCTGGAACAATGGGGTGCAGGCATATACCGACGGACGTTGGTCAGAGAGCACTGAAAGCCTGAAGGCGCTGGAATCTGTCGGCGTCGTTTCCCCGGAATTGTACTACAACCTCGGCAATGCTTATTTCAAGTCGGGGGATTATCCTCATGCCATACTGTATTATGAGCGGACATTGAAGATTTCGCCGTCATTTGAAGATGCCAGAATCAATCTGGACTTCGCCAACAGCTTGATACGCGACAAGATAGATGCCGTGCCGGAATTCGTTTTGAAAAGCTGGGCCCGGAAAGTGTGCTATCTGATGCCGTCAGATTTTTGGGCAGTCATTTCCATCGTGCTGTTTGCTGCTGCCCTGGCATTGTTCCTGGTTTTCAGACTGGGAGCGTCCAGAGGCCTCCGGAGGACCGGTTTTTATTGCAGCATTGTCGCCCTGATATTGTCGGCATCGTCTTTCGGCATGGCGCGGTGGCAGAGAAATTCTTATTTGAGGGCAGACGGGGCGATTGTCATGAAGCCGGTGGCTTCCGTGAAAAGCTCGCCGTCCAGGGATTCGTCCAAGGATTTGTTCGTCCTTCATGAGGGAACCAAGGTCACGGTTCTGGATACCGTAGGGGAGTGGAAGAATATTTCCCTTTCAGACGGACGTCAGGGCTGGATAGAAGAATCCGACATGGAGATGATTTAACTTCTTGTATATCAAATAGAAAATAAAATAACCAATAATAAATTATAATGAATTTTAAAAGAAACATCCTTTTTGCCGGCGCATCGCTTTGTGCGTTGTCAGCGGCAGCTGCCGGTGTCCCTTCTGAGAAAATGAAGGATTGGCAAGACCCCGGAGTATTTGCGGTCAACCGCTTGCCTATGAGAGCGACTTTCGTAACTGAACAGCAGAAGACATTGTCTCTGAACGGAGACTGGAAATTCGCGTTCTATGGTACGGTCGCAGAAAGAACTATCGGTTTCCAGGCCTTGTCTTTCGATGATTCCAAGTGGGGAAAGATGCCTGTTCCCGGAATGTGGGAATTGAACGGATACGGCGATCCTCTCTATGTGAACGTAGGTTACGCATGGCGCGGCCACTTCGAAAACAACCCTCCTTACATACCGGAGGAGAACAATCACGTAGGACAGTACAGACGTACTTTCGATATCCCTGCTGATTGGAAAGGACATCAGGTGTGCCTGGCCATCGGTTCCGCCACATCCAATGTCCGTGTATGGGTGAACGGCAAGGAAGTCGGCTACAGCGAAGACAGCAAGCTCGAAGCACGTTTCGACATCACATCTTATGTGCATCCTGGTGAAAACAGCATTGCCCTGGAAATCTTCAGATGGTGCGACGGCACTTATCTTGAGGACCAGGACTTCTGGAGATTCTCCGGAATCGCACGCGGCGTGTATGTATATACCCGTGAGCAGAAGAGACTTGAGGACGTGAACGTAAGCGGCGGCATGGATGGTAAACTGACATTGAAATCAATCGTCACACCTGGCATCACCACCGTTTCGTACGAGGTGATCGACCCTTGCGGCAACAGCGTGGCCTCTTTCACCGAGACTGTCGGCAAAGGCCGTGAGAAGGCACAGGATGGCAACATTGTCGTAAGCTCTACCGGAAACGTGGAGAATCCGCAGCTCTGGTCGGCTGAGACTCCGGTCCTTTATACATTGAAGGTCAAGGTTGCCGACAAGAAGGGCGTGATCGAGAGCGCTTCCGTGCCTTTCGGCTTCAGGACCGTGGAAATCCGCAACAAGCAGCTTCTTGTGAACGGCAAGCCTATTCTCATCAAGGGTACCGACCGTCACGAGATGAGCCCTTACGGCGGCTACGTGGTTTCCGAGGAGGAGATGATCGAAGATATAAGGATAATGAAGAAGTTGAATATCAATGCTGTAAGAACTTCGCACTATCCGAATGACCCTATCTGGTATGCTCTCTGCGACAAATATGGTATCTATGTAGTGGACGAGGCGAACATCGAGTCCCACGGCATGGGCTATGAGGAGAAATCCCTTGCACATCGCGAGGATTACTTCGCTGCCCACATGGAACGTAACCGGCGCATGGTATACCGTGACTACAACCATCCTTCCGTGATTATCTGGAGTATGGGAAACGAGGCCGGCAACGGCATCAACTTCGAGAGGGTATATGATTGGATCAAGGCTTATGACCCGACCCGTCCGGTACAGTATGAACGGGCATTGCTGAACCGCAATACGGATATTTATTGCCCGATGTACATCTCTCCTAAGGATTGCGAGAAATACCTCAAGTCCAATCCTGACAGACCGCTTATCCAGTGCGAGTACTCTCATGCGATGGGCAACTCCAACGGTAACTTCAAGGAGTACTGGGACCTTATCCGCAAATATCCTCTGTATCAGGGAGGCTTCATCTGGGATTTCGTGGACCAGGCAATCTGCAAGAAGGTCGATCCTGCCAAATATGGTACTGACCACATCTTCATCTACGGTGGCGACAGCAATGATTATGACGCATCCGACGGATCGTTCAACTGCAACGGCTTCATCGCCGCTGACCGCTCATGGCATCCTCAGGCTTATGAAATCGGCTACCAGCACCGCTCTATCCTGACATCTGCGGCCGACAATGCTTCCAATGACAAACTCATGGACGACAATACCGAGTTCAAGGTCAATGTCTACAATGAGAACTTCTTCATTGATCTTTCACGTTACCGTATGGTATGGACTGTCGTTGTCGGCGGTGAAAATGCATTGTCCGGCGTGATCGAGAACGTCGTTGCCGCTCCTGGCGAGACGGTTTCCGTAGGCCTCGGCATTACCAAACGCGATATGCTCGCTGCAGCCGTGAAGACTCTTGCTACCTCTGACTCATGCGTAAGATTCAATGGCGAGGACGGCCGCGATACTGATATCTATCTGAAAGTCAGCTGGTTGCTCAAAGCGCAGGACGGCCTGTTGCCTGCCGGCTACGAGGTCGCTTACGACCAACTCCCGATATATGAGGCTCCTGTCAATGCTTTCGCTGCAGGCTCTGCTTCCGTTGACGCTCTCCCGTCTTATGCAGATGTTGACGGCAATGCCGTGTTCTCCGGAAGATTCATATATGCTGAAATGCCGGAAGGCGACAGAATCGCTGAGTGGAAAGCCGTGTTCGACAAGGCTACAGGTGCATTGTCAAGCTATATGATTGAAGGCCAGGAGATTCTGAAAGAGGCGCTTATGCCGTCATTCGGAAGGGCACCGCTCGAGAATGACATGGGTGCTGTCATGCATGACAAGCTCAAGATGTGGAGATATCCTGAATATGCCGTGGCTGCTTTCTACGTAGCGAAAAATGCCGGTTATTATACCGTTGACGTGAAATATGCTCCGTTCGGAAAGTATTGTTTCGTGACGATGTCTTATCAGGTTCATGCTGACGGTTCCATCCGAGTATCGGAGAAATTGAATGATGCAGGTGAACTTTCCAAGGCACCATACCTCTTCCGTTTCGGTATGAAACTGGCTATGCCGGGTGAGTACTCTACCCTTGATTTCTACGGACGCGGTCCTTGGGACAACTATTGCGACAGGAAGTCAGGTGCGCTTGTGGGACATTATACCCAGCGCGTTCAGGACCAGTATTGGTACGGATATGTGCGTACGCAGTCTTGCGGCACCAAGTCAGACTTGAGATGGCTGAAGGTTGTCAATACTGCCGGCACAGGTCTGGAAATCACCTCTGACGTGCTCTTCAGCGGTTCGGCTCTTCCGTTCAGCCAGAGGGAAATGGATTCAGCATTGACGAACCCTATGCCTAGGCCGAATCCTACCAACACCCAGCAGGGAAATGCTACTCATTCACTTGAGCTGCTTCCGCTTGCACACAATGATGCACGTTCGCTCGGAACGACTTACGTGAATTTCGACCTCAAGGAAATGGGTGTGGGCGGCATTGACTCATGGTACTCATGGCCTCTCGAACAGTATCGCGTGAAGCCTGCCGAGTACGAATTCAATGTGGTTATCAGACCGGTAAAATAATTTCTCGGATATGTGGGCTTTTCCAGAGCCCGCATGACGATGTCAAGTCCCTTCCCTTTGCCGGGGGAGGGGCTTATTTTTTTGCGCAATGGCAATGCCATAGTACAATGCCTGCTGTGACGGAGATGTTCAGCGAGTGCTTGGTCCCGTACTGAGGAATCTCCAGGACGCCGTCTGATGCATCCACGACTTCCTGCTGGACGCCGTCCACCTCATTGCCGAAGACGAGCGCGTATTTCTTGCCTTTTTCCGGGACGAAGGTGTCCAGGCTGATGGAATTCACGGCCTGCTCCACGCTCAGGACTATATATCCCTGCTCGTGCAGGCGCTTCACAAGTTCCAGTGTATCAGGTGCATACTCCCACTCTACACTGAATTCCGCGCCGAGGGCGGATTTGTGGATTTCGGCAGACGGAGGGGTGGCGCAGATTCCGCAAAGCCATATCTTGTCGGCCTTGAACGAATCCCCGCTGCGGAATACTGAGCCTACGTTGTGGGCGCTCCGGATGTTGTCCAGTACGATGTTTATGCCGGATTCCGGCAATGCCTTGTATTGTTCCGGGGTGACGCGTCCCAGCTCTATATTGAGAAGTTTCCTGTTTTTCATGATTTTGTCGTTATCCGTAAAACATTGTATATCAGCGATTCGATTTAAAATAGTAAGTGAACGCAAATAATATGTTGCAAATATAAATCAAAAATCGATTATTAATGTTATATTTGCGATAACTGGTTTTTAAGGATTACTTACCGGTGATAAACACTAGATTTTATGAAACAGGACCTACAGATTTTTGATCTAATCAAGAAAGAAAAAGAGAGACAGTCTCAAGGCTTGGAGCTTATAGCCTCAGAAAACTATGTCAGTGACCAGGTTATGGATGCCATGGGTTCCATCTGCACGAACAAATATGCAGAGGGCTATCCGGGCAAGCGTTATTATGGTGGCTGCGAGGTGGTGGACCAGATTGAGCAACTGGCAATCGACAGACTCTGCGCCATATATGGTGCCGAGTATGCCAATGTCCAGCCGCATTCAGGAGCGCAGGCGAACCTTGCCGTTGAAATTGCATTGCTGAATCCTGGTGATACTTTCATGGGCCTCGACCTTTCTCAGGGAGGACACCTTACTCACGGTTCTCCAGTCAATGCGTCAGGAATCCTCTATCATGCAGTCGCTTACGGCCTTGATCCCGAGACCGGAAGAGTCGACTATGACAAGATGGAAGAAATTGCCCGCGAATGTCATCCGAAACTCATCATCGGCGGTGCATCTGCCTACTCAAGAGAGTGGGATTATGCCCGCATGAGAAAGATCGCTGATGAAGTAGGAGCAATTTTGTGGATTGACATGGCTCATACTGCCGGACTGATTGCCGCAGGCTTGCTTGAGAATCCTGTCAAATATGCCCATATCGTGACATCCACTACCCACAAGACATTGAGAGGACCTCGCGGAGGCGTCATCCTCATGGGCAAGGATTTCGATGATCCTCAGGGCCGCAAGACTCCTAAGGGCGAAATCAAGAAGATGTCCCAGATCTTGAATTCAAGCGTGTTCCCGGGCATCCAGGGCGGACCTCTCGAGCACGTCATCGCTGCCAAGGCAGTGGCATTCTACGAGGCTATGCAGCCTGAATACGTGGAGTATCAGAAGCAGGTCGTAGCCAATGCCCAGGCAATGTGCGCGAAATTCATTTCCAAGGGCTACAAGGTGGTTTCAGGCGGCACGGACAACCACTTGATGCTTATCGACCTCCGTACCCGTTTCCCTGAGGTGAACGGAAGAGTGGCCGAGACCGAGCTTGTCAAGGCTGACATCACCGTAAACAAGAACATGGTTCCGTTCGACAGCCGTTCAGCATTCCAGACATCAGGAATCAGAATCGGTACTCCTGCCGTAACTTCCAGAGGTTTCGTGGAGAAGGATATGGAAGATATCGTGGAACTTGTTGACAGCGTTTTGGCTTCAGCTTCCGAGCATCTTGATGCCATCACAGCCAAGGGCGAGAAGACCCCTGAACAGCTCGCATCCCTCGAAGAGCACAATGCCGTTCTCGAGGAAGTGAAGAGAAAAGTACACATGATGACCGGCGGACGTCCGCTGAACAGGTACTAGAAGGATGATTACTTACGGTTTGTAAGTATTAATGGTAATACTCTAAAAATCTATAATGGTTTAATCCATGAATCCTTATAGTTTTTAGATAATTACGAAGTGAATATAATTGTTTAAGGCTGCATGGTATTTTACTATGCAGCCTTATCTTTTTATTGTTTTATCAGCATTTTTATATTAAAAATTTAATCGTTTTAGTTAAAAAATATCACAAAAATGATCATAATTATTTGATTATATTAAAAAGTGTTGTTTCTTTGCAATTGGAAATCTTATGTCCATGTTATGGCATTCTTCTGATGAAAATCCTTCGATTGCTGGGGCATATTTTTTTTGTGAGCAGTTGAGACTGCCGTGTTTAGTTGGAAACAATAATTTCTAAGGCAATGATGAAGAGAGTTATTCTTTTGTTTGTCTCTTTTGCATTACTGACGACTATTTCTGCTGTAGCACAGGAATTTACTGTGAGCGGTACGGTCACTTCGCAGTCTGATGGCGAGACCTTGATTGGCGTTCAGATTCAGCAAGAGGGCGTTCGGGGGGGGGGTAATTACCGACATTGACGGTAACTATACCATCACTATCAATGGGGCCAAGGAAGCAGTGCTGGTATTCACGTATCTGGGAATGCAAGACCAGAAGCATACGGTTACCGCTGCTACTCATACGCTCAATGTGGAACTTGCGGAAGCGGCCAATGTCATGGACGAGGTCGTGGTCGTTGCTTACGGTGTCAGGAAGAAAGGAACCATTGCAGGTTCTGTTTCAACCGTCAAATCTGACATTGTGGAAAACGTTCCTGCTGCCAGCTTCGACCAGGCTTTGCAGGGACAGAGCACAGGCCTTACGGTTATTTCGCAGTCCGGTGAGCCAAGCAAGGCTGCCGAATTCAAGATTCGCGGTACCAACTCCATTTACGCGGGAACCGAGCCTCTTTTTATTCTCGATGGCGTCCCTATTTCCAGTTCGGATTTCAATACATTGAGTCCTAATGACATCGAGTCGGTGTCGGTGCTCAAGGATGCGGCTTCTGCATCCATCTATGGAGCCCGTGCTTCCAATGGTGTCGTTATCATCACCACGAAGCGCGGTCTGGCCATGGACAAGGCTAAAGTCACGCTCCGTGCGCAGTATGGTATTTCCCAGATGACCAGAACCAAATGGGATATGATGAACACTGCGGAGCGAATCCAGTACGAGAAGGAAGTCGGGTTGACCGCGAACAAGGATTACGACCTGCTCTCCAAGATAAATGTCAACTGGCTTGACGAGGTGTTCAATGATCGTGCTCCGGTACAGAATTACGAACTTTCTGTCAATCGTGCCACTGACAGGCTCAACTATTATGTCTCAGGCGGTTTCTACGATCAGGACGGTATAGCGCAAAGCTCCAAATTCCGTCGTTATAATCTCCGTACAAATGCAGAAGTAAAGGCCAGCAACTGGCTAAAAGTCGGGACCAGCACTATGGCTGCATATGAGGAAGTCGAGCAGGCGGATGATGGCGTATATGCATTGACGACGCCTATTTCCGCGAGCCGTTTCATGCTTCCTTACTGGAATCCTTATAAGAAGAACGGCCAATTGGCGACATTGCAGGACGGCTCATGGACTGGAACTACTGAGAATCCGATTGTCTGGATGGCCAACAATCCTGTTGAAAATAAGAAATATAAGGTAATTTCCACGGCTTTTGCGGAAATCCGTCCGATTGAAGGCTTGACGATTCGCACTCAATTCGGTGTAGACTTTACTCATGTGACGGCATTCATGCAGTCGTTCCCGACCCTTTCCACCAATGGCGGTATCGGTACGGCGGCGCGTCAAAGTACTGATGCGCTGAATCTGACGGAAACTACTACGGCGAATTATTCATTTACCGTAAAGGATAGCCATTCATTCAATTTCATGGTTGGCCAGGAGTCTGTAAGCTACAAGTCGGAAGGTTTCAATGTCTATTCCAAGGGACAGACCAATGACAAGCTTACCAATGTCTCTACCGGAACCCGTGCATCGCGCTGGGGTGATTCCACCTCATCATACTCTCTGTTGGCATTCTTCCTCAGAGGAGAGTATAATTACAATGACACATATTATGCGGACTTTTCTGTCCGTACTGACGCGTCATCACGATTCGGAAAGAAGAACAGATGGGGCGTGTTCTGGAGCGGTAGTTTCATGTGGAATGCAAAATACAACTGGCTCAAGGATGTGAGCTGGATCAGCAATGCCAGGTTCAAGATCAATACTGGTACGGCCGGTAATTCCACCATCCCGAACTACTATCATCTCGCCCTCGTTTCAGGAGGTCCTACCTATGGTACCCAGGATGAGAATGGTATCTATCCGTCCCAGAGCGGCAACGAGGAACTAGGTTGGGAAAAGTCATGGATGACCGACCTCGGACTTACTTTCGGCTTCTGGAACAGGTTGAACCTTGAAATTACCCTCTACAACAAGAAGACGACTGACATGCTCATGAATGTGCCTCAGTCTTATTCCATCACAGGTGAGAGCAGCTATTGGAAAAACATGGGTGCCCTCGTGAACAGGGGATTGGAACTCAGTGCTGACGCTTCCATCGTAAGGACCAACGACTTTGCGTTCAATGTCAATGCGAATGTAACCTACAACAAGAACAAGATTACTGAATTGTACAATGGCGTTACCGAATATGTAAACTCCACTACCGGATTCAAATACATGGTAGGTCACTCCGTAAGTGAATATTACTATAACCGCTATGCAGGTGTGAATCCAGCAAACGGTGAACAGCTCTGGTACACCAAAGACGGTGAAATCACCAATGTCATGCTTGAAAGCGACAAGGTGATGACCGGCAAGAACCACGAGCCTGCCTGGTGGGGCGGATTCGGACTTACCTTCGCATGGAAAGGCCTTCAGCTTTCCGGACAATTCAGCTGGATGGCGAAACGCTACATTGTGAACAATGACCGCTATTTCGATGAGAATAGTGCTGTGGCTGAGGGATATAACAAGTCCCGTCGTCTTCTCTATGACAGATGGAAGAAGCCGGGTGACGTTACGGATATCCCTAAATACGGCGAAGTTCTCCAGTTCGACGACCGTCTGCTTGAGAACGTATCGTTCATGCGTCTGAAGAATCTGACATTGTCATATTCTCTCCCGCAGAGTATCATGAAGAAGACGAATTTCTTCTCATCTGCAAGAGTTTATGTCCAGGGACAGAACTTATGGACATTGACAGGATTCTCCGGATTCGACCCTGAAGTTTCATCGAACATGTATCAGGCGACTTATCCGTCCACCCGTCAGTTTACTCTTGGACTGGAAATTTCATTCTAAGGAGGTTACGAAATGAAGATAAAGTTTTTTAAATATATTCTCCCTGTAGCTGCGGCACTTTCATGCACTTCGTGCCTGGACAAGTATCCGTCAGATTCCATCCCTATGGATGAAGCAGTCAATACGGCTGATGACATGAACCAGCTGATGATTGGAGTCTACAGTGCATTCAAGAGCGGTTCCCTGTATTCCGGGGCATTGACCCTTCTCCCTGATATTCAGGCGGATTTCGTTTTCAGCGTAAAGGAAAACAACAATACTTATGGTGATATCTGGCGCTGGAATGAGATCAAGGCTACCAACACCGATATCGAAGGTGTATATGGTGCGCTCTATGACGTTATCAACCGGGCTAACTTCCTGTTGGACCAGGAGGACAAGGTAAGAGCGAATACAACGGATGATGATGAGCTTGACCGCATCGACCAATATTGCGGCGAGGCATATTTCGCCAGGGCGCTTGCCTATTCGGAATTGCTCAAATGTTTCTGCAAGCCTTATGACAGCGATGAAGATGCTGAAAAACAGCTCGGTGTAGTGCTGACGAAGCATTATAATGGCAATGAGCCTGTTCGCAGAGCGACTTTGAAAGCTTCTTACGAGTTTGTTCTTGCTGATTTGGACAAGGCGGCAGAGCTTCTCTACCTCGGCGATGATTTCAATCCGTCGGTAGATGGCGTGCTGTACAATACGGAATACTTCAACGAATATACATGCTATGCCCTTCGTGCCAGACTGGCGCTGAACATGCGTAAATGGGATGAGGCTATCAAGTATTCCACCAAGGTTATTGAAAGCGGTTACTACACATTGTCGAGCTGTTCTTCTGAAATCACGAAAGGAGAAAGTTTCTACCAATATATGTGGGATTACGGTAATTCTACCGAGGCTATCTGGAAGGTAGCGATGACATTGAACTCGTATGGCGGAGCTCTCGGAAGGATTTTCTTCAACTTTGACAATGTTTCCTACAAACCTGATTATGTGCCTGCTACATGGGTTCTCAATCTTTATGGAAATACGGATCTCCGCGCAAGGGCGTTCTTCAAGACCGCTGTTACAGGCTACAGCCACGGACTTCAGTGGCCGATGCTGTATAAATATTTCGGAAATCAGGAATTGTTCTTGCCTTATAGAATCTTCGGAGTATGTATTCCTATGGTTCTCCGTCTTTCAGAGCAGTATCTTATCAGGGCTGAGGCTTATGTCCAGAAAGATGCTCCTGAATATGGAAAAGCCGGCAAGGATATAAGCGCAATCCGTGCAGCCCGTTACTCTTCTTATGGTGGCAATACAGCCATGGACGGGTCTAATGCAATGACTATCATTGAAGAAGAGCGCGTCAAGGAGCTCTATATGGAGGGTTTTCGTCTGAATGACCTCAAGCGTTGGCACAAAGGTTTCGAACGTAAAGTTTCAGACCAGAGCGCGGAGTATTTCACTCAAAGCAATCTGAAAGTAGCTAAGGATGACCCTCTGTTCGTGTGGCCGATTCCGCAGCATGAAATCGAATCTCCAGGTGCGGATATCCAGCCAAATGAAAGCAATAAGTAATATCGGTAAAGATTATGAAAACATCAATTAATAAATTACTTATGGTTCTCCCGGCTTCGGCTCTCGTGCTGTTGACCGCTGCCGGATGTGATGAAGAGAGAGTCTCTTATGACGGACCGCAGTACATAATGTTCTCCGATACGCTGTACACCCTCCCTGTCCAGAATGATGTCGAGATGTTCGACATTCCGGTCGTTTCCATGTATGCGGACGACAATGACCGCACGCTTGCAGTCGAAATCATTGACAAGGAAAGCAATGCAGTTGAAGGCCGTCACTACGAATTGGAAAGCAATACTGTCGTCATCAAGGCGGGAGAACGTGTGGCCAATGTCAGAGTACGTGGATTGTATGACAATTTCAACCCTACGGATTCTCTTGGATTTGCGCTCAGGCTAATCTGCCCGAAAGAATTGCAGTCTCCTCTTTACGGAGGTGAGGCCAAGGTGGTTCTGCGAAAATGCAAACCATTGGATATTAAGGATTTTACAGGCTATTGTCATATCGCAAGATGTACATTCTTCGATTCATACATGCCGAATGTTACCCAAAGGCTGATCAAGACGGAACTGGATCAAGAGGATAGCAATACGGTGATTCTCAAGAACTTCATTTATGATGGTCATGACTTGAAGATGAAGTTCCATAATGATGACCTGCTTGAGCCTGCCATATCATGTGATGAACAGGTGTTCGCTTCTACTGGAGAGGCTTTCGGAACCATCTATGGAAACGGCGATATCCTGATTACGTCTCCTGTTACATACCCGTCATATTATAATTCATTTGAAAAGTTTGTGCTCCTGTACATGACCCTGCGTGTAGACGGCGTAGGCACTGTGGGTACATTCGGTGCCATCATGAGATGGATAAGCGAGGACGAGGCGGCAGCTCTTAAAAAACAAGGATTATGAAAAAGATTATATCAGCATTTTTGGTAACAGCAGCATTCTTGATGTCGACTGCTTTTTCCTGTGGGGATGATAATAATGAATCTATACAGTTTCCTGAAGAACAGATACTTACAATTGCTGCCGGTCAGGAAGAAACTCTGAATTTCCATGCCGTCGAGAAATGGAAACTGGTTTCTTCAGCTCCATGGGTCAAGTTCATTGACGCGAATATGGAAGTGTTCGACATTTCCGGCCTGCCTGGTGATCAGAGTGTCAAGGTTAAGGTTCTGGAGAGCGGACAAGGCTTTACGGAGACCGAAGCACAGATCAAGTTGAATATGGGCGGAATGGAAAAAGTCATTGCCAAGGTAATCAGAGACGCGAAAGCTTATTCTGTCAAAATAACTGACGAAGAAGGCAATGAGGTTAAGGAACTCTTAATTACTAATTCCGTATATACCGTCTTCCATGTGAACACCAACTTCGAGTTTACGTCCAATGTCCTGGACCAGTTGGATTTCATGGCGGCTGTAGCCGGAGAGGCCGGTAAAGACCTCAAGACCGGAATCATGGTGAAGAATGATTATATCACCCGTCCGATTGAGAAGGCTGACAATGTGAAACTGGAAATCTATAACGGTGCCAAAGAAGTTGTCGCTTATTATCCTGTCCTTTATAAGGGTGTCGATGAAAGCTATATCGGCATTTATTCCGGCTCCGGCAACAAGTGGATTGAAAATGAGATTTACCAGCATGTCGTTTCCTTCGACGGCAAGACATTTACCAGCGGTTTGGGAAAATACGACAAGATGACGGGGAAAATCATCGAAGGCTCATTGTCGAAAACACATGAAAGCATTACACTTAAAGTAGTGGCACGAAACGATGCCTACAGGTTCATAATGTTCGAGTCTGACGACAATGGCAAGGTTGTCCGTCCTTCGTCTGAATGGATTCATGCTGTCAAGGAAACTTCTGATCCTCAATTGGTCAAGATTACCGTAGACCCTTCTTCGGTGATTAAGCGCACAGGTGCGGTAATCGCTGTTCCTGAAGCCGTGTACAATACTGTAAATCAAGAAATAACGACAGGGATATATTATCAGAAGGTAGTTGACAAGTACAAGGCGAATATCCTTGTGGAAGCCTTCCAGATGGATGATGATGCCCAGGAACTTGACCTGCGCAATGGTCTTACATGGAACAGGCTTTATGGATATGAGAAGATTTCTGAAGCTGAGGAACTGTCTTTCTGCAAGGAGAAATTCGGAACGGACAATGCTTTCGTTGCCAATGTAGCTTACGGCACTTCTCTTCTGATTTTCACGAGATATCATGAGTCGTCGATTGACAAGCCTAACGTGTTCGACGGTTATGAAATCTACAATACTGACGGCACATTTGCCAAAGACTTGATGGACAAGACGAAGACCGAGTATAGTTTGTGGGATGACTGGTTCATGTGTTATGTCAATGTCAAGAGCGTAGGTTTGACTCGTGACATGTACGTCAAGCTCAAGACCAAAACACCGGCAGCCGATTCTGAAAACGTGCAGGAAAAGGTTCTGAAGGTAGTTGTATTCAGATAATAGAAAACGATGAACATGAATATAAATAATTTTCTCAAGACGCTGGTTTTTACGCTTGTATCTCTTGTCTTCTGCGGTGCTTCGGTCTCATGCAGCAAGGAGGAGAGTCATGATGCGGGATATGGATATGTGCAGTTCCGCTTGTTCAAGAAAGCCGCTGTCAAGTCTACTGTAGACAAACTGTCCTACTTGCATGATGCTTGCAAAGTGCAGGTAATCGTACAGCATCAGGGCTCGACCATTTCACAGACTCTGGTCCTGAATTCATACAATGCCGAAAATGCAGAATTCGGCCTGCGAAGCGATAAATTGCAGCTTCTTACTGGTGAATATGTCATCATCGGATATAATCTTTTCGATAATCTTGACAATGAACTGTACACCGGAACTATTACCGAGAACAATACTTTCAGGGTAGTGGAGAATGGTCTGGCGGTTTACGATATACTTGTGGATGCTGTTGAGCGTGGCAAGGCTTCATTCAAGTTGGTGAAGAATATTGTCTCGTCCACCAAGGCCGGCGGAACGCCTACCGCATATCCCCTCAGCAAAATAAAGGCTGTGGACCTGACCATGAAGAATCAGGACACCCAGGAAATCGTCACCGTAAAGGCGATTCCGGTGACTTATACTGAGGATTTCCATACCGGCGGTACCCCTGGAACCAATGCTGCCACGTCTTATGGCGTTTGTGATACCATTGTATGGCTGAAAGCAGGCAAATATCAGGTCACCGGCTATTCCAGCTATGCCGACAAGAAGGGAAGGATTCCTCTTGAGACAGCAGCTGTTGCAAGTGATTTCTTCATGGTGAAAGACAACCGGATAACCCGTGATGTCGAGGTTCCTGTGACTCTCAGCGAAACCAGCGAAACCATCAAGGACTACATCGCATTGAAAGAGATTTGGGAGGCCTTGGACGGAGAACATTGGAGCTATTTCGGAGAAGCGCAGGCAATCGGTTGCAACTGGGACTTCAACAAGGATATTGACATGTGGGGCAGGCAGCCCGGCGTGTCATTGGATGAGGATGGCCGCGTGACGACATTGTCATTGGTCGGTTTCGGCGCGAAGGGCGTCATTCCTGATGCTATAGGACAACTCACCAAACTTCAGATTCTCTCAATCGGTACCCACGATGAGAAGGTCGGCGGCAAGTTCGTCAAATCACTCAAGGCTAATATGACCGGAGACGAGAAGAGGGCTGCACGCTATGATTATGATTTGCATTTCCTTGCAGGAGATGGTAGGGAAGGACTTTCCAAGGAACTCCGAGAGTCTATCAACAGCAATGTTGCTATGCGTCCTATCAAGAATTCCAGAATACATCTTATGGCTGACGTGGTTACAGGCGTTATGACAAACGGCATTACCGGTATTTCACGTGCAGTGATGCGTTTGACCAACCTCCAGCAGTTCTATCTTGCGAATTCTCCTATCACATCGGAGAATTTCTGGAAGGAAGTGGACCCGTCTTCTGAGTTCTATGCGGAGAAAGATGCTTGGAAATGGTCAAATATGACCAACCTTACCGATGTGGAGGTTTACAACTGCACGAAACTGACTTCATTGCCGGTGGAAATGCTCTCGTCTCTTCCTGAAATCGTATCTGTGAATATTGCCCACAATGCGGGCATTTCCGGAGAACAGCTCAAGAAGGATTGGGAAACCATTATCGACGGCGTTGCCGGACCTAAGATTCAGTTGTTGTATCTGGGGCACAACAATCTTGTCGAGACACCTGCTTATGAGAAATTGAACAAGATGGTGAAGCTCAGCCTGCTGGATCTTCAGCACAACAAACTTGAGACAATCCATCCGTTCGGCAAGGAGGTACATATCGTGAAGTGCTACTTGGACTATAACAAGCTCAAGTCGATTCCTCACGCTGCTGACGGCTTTTTCTTCGGATATAATGGTGAGACGGAAACCATCTCATGCAACCATAACGAAATTGAACTTTTCCCGGATGTGTTCAATGCGAAGTCCAACTACGTCATTTCATCTATCAGCTTCGCATACAACAAGATAACTGGATTTGAAAACGGTGATGCTCACAAGGGTGTGAATACCAGCAGTATAGACTTGTCTTACAATAAGCTTGAAACATTCCCTGCAGTACTCGTCGCCAAAGGTTCTCCTCTGAACTCATTGACACTAGCGGGAAATGGAATGAAGCGTATTCCCAAGGGCTCAATGACGGGCCCAAAGAGCAAGATGATTCAGGTCCTGGACCTCAGTTACAATAAGTTGAGCAGTCTTCCGGATGATTTTCTCCCGACCAACATTCCATATCTCTATGGCTTGGATATCAGCTACAACTGTTTCTCCAAGTTCCCATATAATCCGCTGAACTGCGACCGTCTGGACGTATTCAATATCCGTCACCAGAGGGATGAGAAGGGAACAAGGATTCTGAAGGAGTGGCCTACCGGACTTTACCAGTGTCCTAGTCTTACCAGATTTTTCATCGGTTCGAACAATCTCGGCAAGATTGAAGATACGTTTACCTCCCGTCTCAGAATTCTTGAGATTGCTGACAATCCTGACATTTCCATAGATTTGAGCACCATTGCCGCCTATATCAAGGCCGGATATACTATGCTTATTTATGATTCCACGCAGGATATCAGGGGATGTGATTTTCTGAACCTTGACTAAAAGGAGATAGAAACATGAAAAATATGAAACATATATTAGATTTTGGTCTGGCGCTCGTTGCCGCTGTCGGCATACTGTCCTCCTGCAATAAGGAAGACGGCAAGATTACGGGATTCAATGTGGATAAGGAAGAGGTTACTGTCGGAGCCGAAGGCGGCGATGAAATGCTGAACATATCTTCCGCTTCAGAGTGGGTGGCTCTGGCATCCGAGCCTTGGGTTACCATATCTCCTGCCAATGGCGTGGGTTCAGCACAATGCTGCATCAGGATTGACTCCACCCTCGTGAACGACATGCGTGAGGCGACTGTCCGTTTTTCTCCTGATGGTGAGCAGGCCAAGCTTGTCACCGTGAAGCAGGTGGGATATGGGAAGATGATCGCACTCGGAAAGAATGAAGTGGAAGTCGAAAACTCAGCCCTTTACAACAAGCGTTTCTTCGATCTTTCAGTGACTACCAATGTCGCATTTGACATTGAAATAGAAAATACGGGCAAGTATGACTGGCTTACTCCGGCAAAGTACGAGGTTACTCTTGACAGGGGTTCGCGTCCGCGTACC
>ULXM01079882.1_pt1 | contig 31955 bp, 66 predicted proteins | sample 1961271 | NCBI WGS metagenome assembly ULXM01 (sample SAMEA4835838, study PRJEB28245) | human gut metagenome | biome: gut microbiome; material: fecal sample | place: Denmark | collected 2008 | reverse complement strand
ATCTACGTTCTTACAATAACTGACATTAGGGATTTTAAAGTCTACCCCCCTATTAACTTCAGCCTCGTAGGAGGTATGTTCTGGAAATACTTTTAAATAAATCATTGTTTATGTTAATTAATATATTATTAATAATAAATATTTTGTTAATGATTTCTTTATTCCATATTTTTTTAGTATCTTTGCATAAGAATATAAATAATAATATTGTGACGAATATAAAATATAAAATTAACGTAGTTGGCGACAATAAAAGCGGAACATTATTGTTCTGCACATTCAAGGCTGATGGAAAGACATTAGCTAGAGGTGTCTTCAATTTTGATACCGAGAGGTTTTCAGTAATATCTTGGAGCAATAGAAATCTCAAAAAGAAAGGCATCTCCAAGAGCAAAGCAATTGAAATACTAAGGAAGGAACTACTATATCAATATGACTGGGTTTTAAAATAACGAATAACAATGAGATATAATAAAAGAGAAATACAGGACTTCTTCATAACATTAGGGTTAGTATATGATAAGTCTATATCAGAAATAAGGTTAGAACCTACACATATCAGTAACGGTCTGTATATAAGTGCAGTTAAGAATGCTGTTGAATCAGATGAGATATTATTCAGACTAGGAAGATATAAATCCCTTAAAGTAAGCGAATATGAAACGTTATCTAGGATTCCTTACGAAATAATGTGGCTGAATATTGACATGTTAAATGAAAAAGCAATTGATGACATATTCTCTAAATTCAACGAAAAGATAAATAAAACAAAACAACTGAGAATCATTGAGATTGGATATACAGAAGGTTCTTACGGAAAAGAATATGACAATATCATTTTTGATAGAAGCAGTTCTTGTTTGGATGTACTAAACGAATATAAGGACAAGTATGGAGATGTATCGAAAAAAATAAGTAAGGTAATCAATATTGACGAGAAACATGAAAAGACTGAATTGGAACTAGCACTAGAAGCATAATGAAAACAATTATAAAAGTCGTGATTAATTTGATATTAATTGCAATATTTACAGGCTTATTTAACATAAGCATAGAATCATTCTTGTTTTGGATTATATATCTTCCGCTTGCAGTTTATCAAACAATGGCAGTTGATAGGATATTTGCAAATAAGTGAACTACTCCCACCTAAAGGAAGGGTACTTCTTGCAAATAATCAAAAAAAAATGTTAATGGATTTTGTTATGATAGAATAATTTAGTACCTTTGCATTGTAAAACTAAAAGAAATATGATGACATGAGAAATGATAGTAATTCAATAGAGGAATTGAACTCATTACATAATGAGTCAGAAAGCATATATAACGAAGCCTCAAAAGACTTCATAAATATTATCGGACTTTTTTTTATGTGAAAAAATTGTTCATATTCACTAAATTATATAAGTAAAAATTATGAATTTTTTATTAATTAGGCATATTAAATTAATAATCTTTCTATTCTTAACTTTTTTGCTTTTCCTATTATCATGCAAAATATCTGAGGATTATGAAATCTTGAATAAATACTACAGTGTTAAATACAAAGGTACAATCACAAGGATGTGGACTGATGATAACAGAAGACCATATTTTGAGGTAACACCTTACAATACTTCCTTGTATAAGAAGTATGTATTCTGCGTTACAAGTGAAGAATATAACAAGCATATTGTTGGAGAAAGAGTTTCATTAAAAAAAATGGTTCCAAAGAAAGATGTCGTTAAGGAATATGTGATATCTGATGAAGAAAATAATTTGCATACCTACATTGATATTAAGGCATTCCTTACCGCAATTGTAATCTTAGGAATGTTCATATCATTCGTAACATTGTTCTTTGATGATGAATAATTATAAAGCTAATAGATAAAATAACAGAGAATGAAGAAAATTTCAAAGAATTTCATTGACGAACAATAATAGTTGAAAAAATGGAAGTAAATTTACTCGATAAGTTGCTATATAGACCAGTAGTAAACACTGTATACATGAAGCCGAATAGAAGGTTAGGTAGGATAATTGGCATTAATGGAAATTTGGTATTTTGTATTGAGCAAGATTCTTCTATAATCTCCGTAAAAACTTCTTACCAATTCATAAGGAATTGTTCTGTTGGTGCATACAAAATAATCAAACATGTTAATGATTCTAGAGAATGGACAAGACCGTTATCTAGCGGTTGTAATAAATTGATAATATCAAAAGAAGGTAATCTATTCTTAGCTAATAAGGTAGATGGAATATATAATAATACTATTTTCGAATGCAATACAAACGAAGGAAAAGCTAGGATTGTTAGAATAGGTTCTATAGAAGTTGTTAACCAAACCAAACTATTCTACACACTTCTAAAATATGCAAAAGAAGGAAAATACGATTATCATTTTTTCTATTATTGGATTTTAGAAGAATGGAAACGTTTCCCTAACTTTGACTTATGATAAAAGCAGATTCCAACATAATGAATCTGCTTTTTTTTTTTGTTAAAATAAGTTAATAAATTTTGTCATGTGAAATATTCTTAGTACCTTTGCGTTATAAAAATAATATGAATAAATTGTAAAATTATGATAGAAAAATGGAAAATAAATGAAGCAGCGTTTAAATGCTCAACATCTTATAGTGGCAATGAATTTGTTGAAGGCGTGAAATGGGCTGAAAAAGAAATATTTGAAGATGATGATATCACCAATCTTATTCGCAAATATCATGATGTTAATGTTAAGGCTATGTCTATGTTCAATAAGATTAGCGACAAAATTATCTTTAAAGGTTTTGAAGATTATGAATCACAGCCTTATATAATGCATGATAGCGAAGGAGTTATGCTATATTGGAATGACGAGTCAGCCACAAAGACTGATATGTCAGACGAAGAAATTATCATGAAACTGAAGGAGAAAGGATGTATTGAACCTGATGATTTTAGAATCATGGAAGGTGAAGAACCTACTTTTTTAGACTAATTTATTTCTTTATCTCAAATATTTTCAATATATTTGCATTATAAACAATAATAATATAAAATAATGAATAATAAAATAGAGATTCTAGTTAGAAACAATAATGACGAGAAGTGGAGAAAGGAAACAATATCTTATATAAGTGATAAATTCGATGGCTCGTTATTATATAATAAACAATGTCCGTTCAATCAATGCATAAACTTTTAACTGAATTTTGCAAGAAGCTCCCTCCTTTAGGGGGGGGGGATGAATTGCTAAGTGATTTATAATAAATTATTTTCAAAAAATCTTATTTACTTTGTTTTTACGTTTTTGATTACTAGTATATAACTATATAAACAAACAACGTGCAAAACTGTAAACAGTGAAAAAGTCTTATAAATATAGAATCTATCCGAACAAAGAGCAACAAGAAAAAATTTCTCAGTTCTTTGGGTGTTCAAGAAAGATGTACAATCTCCTCTTGGATTGGTGGATTAGTGCCTATAAGGAATATAAGACAAATGGTACACCAATCGGTGCTTTGCCACAGCCTACCTTCTATAAAAAACAAGAAGAGTACTCTTACCTTAAGGATTGTGATGCAGTAGCACTTGCAACTGCAAGGATAAACCTTAACAGAGCCTTAGATAACTACTTCAAGTCAAAGAAAGGCAAGCGTAAAGGAAAGAAAGTACAGTTTCCTACATTCAAGAAGAAGGGCAAGTGCAGAGACTCTTATGGCACGTTCAACAATTATGACTGTATCAAAGTAGCTGACGGTCATATATCACTGCCGAAGATAGGAAAGGTGAAGATTGTTCTTCACCGTCCTTACGAAGGTACAATCAAGTCAGTGCATGTGTCATGCACAAAGTCAATGCACTATTACGTGTCACTCACTTGTGAGGCTTCAGATGAAGCCGCTGTTAATAATGTGTCTCATATCAATAACCTTAATGTTGTAGGGTTGGACATGTCACTTTCTCAGTTCGTTGTTTCTTCGAACAAAGATGACAATGCGAAAACCAAGTATGTCAGACTGTTCAGAAAGAACGAGAAGAGACTTGCTCGTCTTGGTAGAAATCTATCAAAGAAGAAATTCATAGACAACAAACCTTCTAGCAATCGTCTGAAGGCTCAGTTACGTTATGCAAAGCTTTCTGAGCATATTTCCAATCAAAGGAAGGACTACTGCATCAAGGAGGCTGTATACTATGCCACTCACTATGACGTTATAGTTCTAGAAGACTTAGATATGCAAAACATGTCAAGGTCTCTTCACTTAGGCAAGTCAGTTAATGACTTAGGATTTGGCATGTTCAAGTCATGGCTTTCACATGAGTGCAAGAAGCATGACAGCATAATTATGTTTGCAGACAGGTATTTTGCTAGCAGCAAGACATGTTTCGAGTGCGGTGCAAAGAACAACCTATTGAAGTTGTCAGACAGAGAGTGGGTATGTCCTCACTGTGGAGCGATTATAGATAGGGATTATAATGCAGCACTCAACTTAAGAGATTACTTTTATAAAGTAATATATAATACGGTAGGAACTACCGAAATCAAAGCTTGTGGAGAAACGTCCTCTACGTTAAGGGAGACCTTAATGCAAGTTGTTTCTATGAAGCAAGAAGCTCCCTCCTTTAGTTGGGAGTAGTTCACAGTAACGAGCAAATTCTATAAACAACTAAAAAAAAATATATGATTATGCTTAAAAGAACTATATACACAATATTCATGACAGTTGCGTTAACAATTTTATTCTTGGTTGGAATATTGTCAGTGATTACAGCCCCAATACAATATATATTGTTCAATGATGCATTTAAATTTCTAGATATAACAAATAACTTACTTTCAAAGATACAAAGTAAAGTAGTTGATTTCTGTTTCGGTAAAAATTATCAATTCTAAAACAATTAGTAAAATAAATTTATATAATATGGAATGGAATAAAGTATCTGAAAAGGAAATTCCTTTTGGAGAAGAGGTGATAGCCTTTAACGAAAAATGGATTGATGAGGATTTCAATCCTAATGGAACAAGAGTAGGTTTCATGCAAGACGATGGCTTTATATCGGCAACATGGAATAATGATGATGATTGTTATGATACATGCTATGAAGAAGGAGATGACTATTATAAGGGCGTTTCAGGTATTCAAGGAGCAGATGAATATCATAAGCAGTTTGCAAAGCCAAATATGCCAACGCATTGGATGAAAATGCCTACTCATCCTTAGTAAATAACCATTTATTGGATAATAAATATTTTAGAACCGTTATATTCAAAACAAGTAATATGTATACAAAATATATTTTAAATAAAGACGAAGTTATTACTATAATTGCTCTGTTAGCTGAATTAAGAACCCAAGTAAAAGACATAAAAGATTCTAAAACTAGGAATGAAATACTTGATTTTATGTCTGAAAATTTTAATGATGATGATGTAGCAATATTCAATAATATAAATAAAATTATGGATAATGCAAAATATATAGAATTTGAGAATTTAAAATAATATGAAACAAATTTCATTAGAAGAAAAGGTTAACAATATCTTAAAATGGCTTGCAAACCAAATTGCATGCATTCAAGTATATCATTGGGATGAAGAATATAAAAAGAAAAGTCTAAATGATGCTTGGCAAAAAGCTCAAGAACAGTTTAAAAAAGATATTGATTGGAAAAATCTTACGGAAAATCAATGTAATGCTTTGCATTTTGGAAGATGGCAATCAGAAGAAGATATTGAGGAAGAAATTTCTTTTTTAAAATCTGAATTAGAAAAGGGGCATCTTACAAAAGAAGAATTTGATAAGAAGGTTGCAAACGAGAAAAATACTATTGGACTTCGTTTGATTCCGCTATATCTATATCCTTCATTACCTATAGGTATCATACTAACATCTATTGATGGCAAAGAGATTGCATTTGATGGTTCAAATATTGACACAGATGTTAGATTTGGATGTATTGCTTGGGGAATTAAACCGAAAAAATAATATAAACAGATATTAAAATGAGTAAGAAATACAGAAAGAAGCCAGTTGTCATTGAAGCTATTCAGTGGATTGGCAATAATTTGTCTGAGATTGACAATTTTATTGGTAGAACCGTTGATAATAAAGAAACTACACTTGTAATTCATACATTAGAAGGAGATATGGAAGCATCTATTGGCGACTACATCATCAAAGGTGTAAACGGAGAGTTCTATCCTTGTAAGCCTGATATCTTCGATAAGACTTATGAGGAAGTAACAGAATAACTAACTAAATATAAAAAAATATAGTAAAATGACAGGAAATAATGAATATTTGGCAAACGGACATTTTGGTTTCGGTAATGTCATTCAGTTTTTGAAAGAGGGAAAAGCTTGCCGTCGTAGTGGTTGGAATGGCAAGGGAATGTTTATCGTTAAGCAAGTTCCTTCTCATATCACAGGTGAAATCATCCCAAATATGCAGTCGCTACCTCAATCTGCAAAGGACATATTGATGAAACGTGATAATCCTCACATTGATTACACTAATCAGATGCTTATCATCAATCCAGATGGAAGAGCAGATTCTTGGCTTCCTTCTTCATCTGATGTATTTGCTGAAGATTGGGAGGTTATAGATGAGTAAACTAGATTGCTCTAAATGCAGAAACTATAATATTTGTAGTTATAGAAAGCATGGAGAAATTTGTTTAGGGTGGAAATCCTTAGGAGAGTTTGTATATTCTTGGGATGGGACATCAGGAAATCTTTAAATTGTTAACAACACTCTCCTTGCTAAAATATAGATTGGTAAAAAATATATAACATGAGATTTAGATATTATAATTTAGACAAAGATGACTTGAATAAAAAACATAGTCGCTTTAAGAAGAAAAAGTTGTTTACGATTTGTTTTAAACATATCTTAGAGAATATTCAATTTGAAAATTCAGATAGAGGTATTTTGTTATGGATTAATACTCCTAAGAATATTAGAGTATTTGGCTATTGGAAACAAGGTGGCTGTGGTGGAAGTAAGAGATTCTATCAGACTTGGAATAACGACCATTGTAGTTGCTAACAATATCCATAGCTGAAATCGAGAATGGTGCAGCTTGTGGTCAACTCGCTATTATTTGTGAATAAGTAACAAGCAACCCTCTCCTGTAAAATGGAGAGGGTAAAAAGAAGAGAATATGGATGCAAATAAAATAACATTAGCTGGCTATATTGCATATCTCCAAGGTATGTATAAAAAATATGGTAATATAAGTATAGCCCAACTAAAGCATATAGAAAGAAACACAAAAAGGAGTACTAAGTAATGAGTAAAATTAAGGAATTATTAAGTCAAGCATACAATCAGCTTGACGACTATAATAAAGGTGGCGCTACTAAGCATAGCCTTCTTTGGAAGGCAATGGGAAATATTGAGGATGCACTTAATGAACTTGAGTATTTAGTATGATGGAAGACTATTGAGTAAAAAAAAAGAATAGCTTATGAACAATAATGATGTTTCTGAAATCGTGAACTACTTCAACCTAAATTAATGAGTTTCTTGCAAGAGAATATTAAAATTAGTTATTATGAAGAATAAGATTTTAGACTTAGTCAAATCAACAGTTTGGTTTGTCTTATGTTTACTTATAGGTTCTTTAGCCATCGAAGGCGTTTATTCATTGGCAAATAGAAAAGAACCAGCAAAAGAATTTAGTACAACAGTTTTTTCTAAGAAAGGACATGACTATCTTCTTGTTGATACGAAACATGGAGTTTGCGTAATCCACGCAAATAGTTGCCATTGTAATAATAAGAAATGCCGAAATAATCAATAAAGATACAAGGGCTATGTAGTGAAAGTTAATACTGCCATATATAATTTAGTTAAAGAAAATCAACTATGACAAAGGAAAAAGCTGAAAAAATATTGCCTGTTATTCAAGCAATTATTAATGGACAAAAAATCCAAGTTAATATTAATAATAGATGGGAAGATGTGGATGAAAATCATAATTGTGCATTTTTGCCTGAAAGTTATGAATATCGAATAAAGCCAGAATCAAAGTAAGCAAAAAACAGAAGAATGACAATTTTGCATGAATAGTTTATGGAAATAAATTCAATAAATAAAAGTAACTTATTTAATTAAGTTGTAGCTATGAGTAAAGAAAAAGCCAAAAAACACATTAACAGTTCCATTGAGATTTTGCGTTCTATGAATTGGCTTATAAGTACTCAGAGGACTGAAGCTATAATGCATTTGGACAAGGCACTTAAAGAATTGAAGGATTAGAATATGATACAGAAACAGATATGGAAAGATGAAATTAGAATATTAATAACTAATGAGCTATATCAAGGTTCAGTTCAAATATCCATTCCTTTTTATGATAGTGATATTCTAGGTAAAGCAGATGCATTGATATACGCACTTTATGTTGATGAACATAACAGAAGACGTGGAGTTGCAAAACAGCTGTTGGATGAAGCTGAGAAGCAAGCTAAGTTGAATGGAGTGAACGTTATAGGAATAGAATATGATAAGGAAGAGTCAGATAGATTTGTTTTTGAATTCTATAAAAAATGCGGATATAAGTCATTTGATGAAAATAGCAACTTTTTGATAAAGAAATTATAAAAATAATATAAGCATGAAAGTCTCACATTTAGCTATGTGGGACTTTTTTGCTATTAATATATGTTAAAATGTTTGTTGATTTAAATTATTTTTAGTACCTTTGCATCAGAAATAAACTCTAAATATAAAACGTCATGGAAGAAAATATTAACATAGCAGATATATTAAAGGATAAACCGCAAGGAACTAAGCTGTATGCTGATGCATTTGGAGAGCTTAGTATTGTAGATATATGTACAGAAGATGAACTTGGTGTTACTCTTTTAGAGAAAGATGGAGACGAATTGTTGTTTTACAATGATGGAAAATATAACAGACATGGAGAACCTATATTATTCCCATCAAAAGAAATGGATGATTGGTCTAAGTTCGCTTGGAAAAAGGGAGATGTACTAGTGAGTGAAGGAATGGGAAGATTACACGTTATCTTTGAAGGTTTTGATGATGATACATATACAACTTTCAAAGGTAAGCATTATCTTTGTAATTATGACGATAATGAAGATTATAATGAAGAAGAATACAATGATTATCATAAAGAACTCATTCTACGAACTATTGAATTTAAGAAAGATAACGTGAATGATGCTAAAGCCTACATCAATACTATCGAGGAACGTTTTGGTGGCAAGCTAAATCTTGAAACTTTGGAGATAGATAAGCATCAAGAGTTCAAGGATGGAGATATACTTAGTTGTGATGAAGATACATATACAAAACATACAATTTTAATACTTCACAAGGATGGGGATATAACAGAATCAATAGTTTCTTTAGTTAGACATAGTGAACTTGTAGAAGATAATGAACCTATAGATGATTTTTTCCTCACAAGGCTTTATCCTGCTAGAGAAAATGAAAAGAAAGAACTCTTTGACGCTTTAGCAAAGAAGGGCAAGACTTGGGATGCAGTAAAGAAACAGATTGTGGATTTGAAGCCAAAGTGGACTCCAAAGCCATTTGACCGAGTGATAACAAGAACTCCAGAAACTCCTTGGACTGCTAACTTTTTTAGTCATATTGATAGTGATGGAATTAAAAATTGTATTGATGACAGATACATCATGTGTCTTCCTTACAACGATGAGACAGCTAAATTGATTGGTACAACGAATAATTGGAGGGGCTAATTATGGGCAATGAAGATTTATATAAAAGTGCTTTAGCTGATTACCTATATTATTGCATATCGAATTTAAATAAAGAATCTCAAAAACTAAAATGCGTTGATAATCCTAAAGATGGTAAGACCAAACGTAGAGAGAGGAGAAAGCAACAGCTAAAAAGAAGAAATGGTAGATTATGATAGACGATAAGAAAATAGAAGAAGCCACAAGAGACTATATCGATAAAAATGGTTATTTAAACAAGTATGATGAAGACCCTTGTGTTGATATAGAGTTTGCTTATAAGGATGGTGCAAAGTGGGCTATCAATGAGCTATCGAAGGACTTGGTTCATACTGCAAGCGAAAATGCCAAAATAGCTCTCTTGAAAGAGATAGCTATATACTATAGCGGTCAAACTATAAATAGCATTATACAGCAATTAGAAGCTATTAGAAAGGAGGTAAGCAATGATTAAATCAATTACTATGTATTCTGTTGTATGTGACAGATGCGGAAAAACTTTTTGTGAAGGTGATACTACAATCACTGGAGCGGATAAAAAATCTGCAATAGGCTACGCTCTTGAATCAGGATGGCAAGAGATAGGTAATAAACATTACTGCCCAGATTGCTGCAAGTTTAATGATATATTAAGTTAATATGTTTAAAAGGAAATAAATATGAAAGAACTTAAAGTTGGAGAATGCTTTAATTACTGTGGAAAAAAATTTACTGTAATTGAAGATAATACTGGAAACTGTCATGATTGTGCATTTTGTTGTGGTGAATGGTGTGCTAATAGCACGTTAAAGTGTAAAAATCATGCTTGGAACGTTTTGAATAGTCGACTAATTTACGATTGGATTCAAAGAGAACGCTCTGATAATAAATGCGTAATCTTTAAAGAAGTAAGCGTATGGAATTAATTGTTGAACCTTGTGATGCATTACCTTGTGAATTAGAAACATTCACTATTAATGGTAAGTCTGCCGATAGTTCTGATTTTGGTGATACTTTTGACCATAATGAAAAAAGACATTATGGTTGTGGTGATATGCGGTTTGAGCCACAGTCACCAACAAAAGAAGTACTTGCTAAATACAATATTACAGAAGAAGAATATAATAAAATCTGTGATGAGTTAGAAGATAAACTATGTGTAGGTAGTTGCGGATGGTGCGTGTAAAAAGTAAATAGATATGGATAAGTTAGAATACATTCCAGGGGATTTGGTAATTTATACATCCTTAATAAAGGAACCAATTGCTGAAATCTGTGAAGTTCATGAAGCATCTTACACCATAAAATTTATGCACGGAAATTCTGTAAGAGTAGAAAGTAATGAAATCAAACCTATTCCTCTTACTCCAGAGATTCTAGAGAAAAATGGATGGAAAATAGAAGATGTAAACCCTCATGACTTAAGTAATATTGTAAGTAAGGGAATCATATATAGAGCAATTAAGGGAAAAGAAATACTTTTCTTTCAGAAAGGAGCATCAGTTTTCACTTGTCCTTTGAATTGGAGAAAAATAGAAATTAGATATGTCCATGAATTACAGCACCTTCTCTTTGGTTTAAAGCTTAACTCAGAAATGGAAATATAGGAAATACTGACGAATTAATAATATGATAAATTTAATCAGAAAAGAAGTTTTATTCATAGAGTACGGAACATTGGTTAAAACAATATCAGGAAAGAAAATAAAAGAAGATTTGTCTGATTTTAGAATACAAGTTCCATTGCTAGATAAGATAAAACTATCATTGCCAAATGTTAGATACGTCTTTATCGTAGGAAATAAATACGGTATCAGCAATCCAAAGGAAATAAGTGATTTCTATACAGAACTCTTTTGTGTTGAAACAATGTGTCAATACCATCTAGGAAATTATCCGATTAGGTCATTGCAGACAGACAATAGAATTTCTATTGAATCAAAAGATAAAGAGGATATGATGCCAAATGCTTGGATGCTACAAGACTTATGCGATAGATGGCTTATGCGTTCATATGGAGGACAAGATGGAGAAACAGTCCGTAAATGGTGTTGTGAAAAAAGCAATATGCTGATGATTTGTAAGACTGAATGCTCTAAGGAATGCTCAAATAACTTTGACATTGATTATGTTGATGCTGATGATTTCCTAACAAACAATTAATAATAAAAAATATGAATCTAAAAGATATTAACGTGGCTGAAATAGTGAAAAATATGCCACAAGGTACAAGACTTTACTGCGTTGTTTATGGAAACTGTAGACTAGTAGGAGTGATTGAAGGAGATATAATCATGGTGAAGACAATTGGAGGTTTCCTATATTCACTTGATAAATTCGGAAAATTAAGCAAATATGGAGAATGTCTCATATTCCCATCAAAGGAAATGAGAGATTGGACTAAATATACATAATATTAACATAAATGGAAACAGTAATAGGATTGGTATTCCTGTTCATGGTAGTATTACTTACAATAGGAATACTATTTCAGCCAAATAAAGAAGAAAAAGAAAAAATGTATCCCAAATCAGGTAAAAAAGATATGGGAATATATAGAGAACTTGACTACAGGATATTCAATATCTGCTACACTCGATACCTACACGCTAAAACAGAAATAGGTGACGATAACAGTGGATATTATGTATTCTTCATAGGAAATGACAAACACCAAAACGTAAAGGAAGCAATAAAACTCATTGAAAACCTAGGACTCAGAAAAATAGACCTTGGAGCATTCAACCATACAATGCACTACTTCATGATAGATTTGAAACAATGAAAAAAATTAACTTTATCCATATGAAATGAAGATGAATCATAGAAATATAACATCCTTATTATAAGGGTGTTATATAAATTTTGCCACGTATTGTAAAATAATTATACTTGTAACCCATTCATTATCAATGAGTTATAATCCTCTGATTATCAAGTAGTTACATTTAGTTGATAACTTATAAAAATAGCATGTTTTTAGACGTATTCACTGCGTGATGTTATTGATTTTTTTTTATATATAGAAATATGAAAGCAAGCTTATTAATGAAAGGATTTCCGAAACTTGGGAACGTATATAGATACTTTAACAAAGATTATGTAGTGTCAATGATTTACGGTAGTTACAGAGACGGAGTTAGATGTCTTTGTTTTCCAGTGAACATAACGAAGCAAGATTACCTAAACGGATTACATTTATATGCAATTAATTCATCTGATGACTATAGCTTTGTAAGACGTGAAACTAACTTCAATAATGTTAAATGTGAATGTACTAGAAATCTTAAATATTTTATAGATTTCGGAGGGTTGTATGCAATTCTTAATGAAAAACCAATTGAAGGAAATATTACTACGGTAACTTGCATAACGATAGATAAACACAATATATGTATGTTCTCTGCAAACAGAGACGTAAGGTCTAAAAAAGCAGTTCCAAATATAGAACTAGTTAGAAAGGCTTTGGAATATAATATTAATTATATTATTGAAAAAGGCTATCGTCGTGACAGTGACCTAATGAGTCTTACTTTGGATGAGTTGATAAAAGATTTCTTTATTTATAGTAAAATGAAAATTTCAGACCCTCAAAAAAGTTATATATACAAATATGAGATATACAAAAGATTAATTGAGCAATTATGAACCATACATTATTAATGAAAGGATTTCCGAAACTTGGAAATGTATATAGATTCTATGACCAAGATTACATAGTGTCAGTTATTTGCGGTAGTTACAGATTAGGAGTTAGAAGCTATTTGTTTCCGCTCAATATAACAAAGCAAGATTATCTAAACGGTTTGCGTTTATATACCATTAATTCATCTGATGACTATAGTTTTGTAACACGTAAAAACATCTTCAATAAAGTTAAATGTGAATGTACTAGAAATCTTAAATATTTTATAGATTGCGGAGGGTTATATGCAATTCTTAATGAAAAACCAATTGAAGGAAATATTACTAAGTTTACTTGCATAATGATAGATAAACACCATATACGTATGTTCTCCACAATCAGAGACGTAAGATGTAAAAAAGCAATTCCAAATATCGAATTGGTTAAAAAAGCTTTGGAATGTAATATTAATTATATTATTGAAAAAGGCTATCACCGTGACAATTACCTAATGAGTCTTACTTTGGATGAATTGATAAAAGATTACTTTATTAATAGTAATATGAAATTTTTAGACTCACAAAAAGGTTATATATACAAATATGAGATATACAAAAGATTAATTGAGCAATTATGAATATAGCCGAAATAATACGAAACGGAATCCCAAAAATCGGAACATCATTTATGAGTAAGACATATTATGATGATTTCCATTCTACACCTAAGAAGTTATATCAAGTTATAGGATACAGAGATTATTACGATGAATTAATAGTGGATTTTGTAACTGATGATTATAAAACTTTAAGGCTAGAACATTATACATTAAATGACTTGTTATCAATGAATCTTGAACAAGGAGTACCTGTCTTAAATAAAGATTATATTAAAAAAATAAACTTTAAAAATAAAGAGACAAACAAATTTTATTTAGATATGTATGGAATATTTTACAAGAGTCAATTTGGTTATTCATTAATATTCAACGGAAGAGATTGTAATGTATTCAAACAAATGAAAAATATGCATTCATACCAAGAATATGAAATAACAGACATAAGAGAAATAAAAAAAATACTTAAAAGGCAAAAAGAATATTATGATGAAATGAGCTTTCATAGCCTAAATCAAGTTGATGAATTTGCTTTGTTTAAAAATAAAAATTTTAACGAATTGTTGAATAGCTTCTATTATGAAATGAATCATTCATTTTTAATGAATAAAGTTATAACATACAAATTACTCGAAATAGTAGAAAAAATGAGCAACAAGGTTTAATATGAATATAGCAGAAATAATACAGAGCGGAATTCCTAAAGTAGGAGAAGCATATATGAGTGATAATATACGTTATGATTGTTCCATCCCTACAGCTAAGAAATGTCAAGTTATAGGATACGATGTTTATTACGGTAAATTAATGATACACGTCGTAATGGATAACTTTAAAATTTTAAAGATAGAAAAATATCCACTAAGTAAATTCTTGTCAATGAAGTTGAAAAGAACGACACCTTTCATAAATGAAATGTCAATCAAGAAAACAAATTTGATGGAAAAGAATAAATTCTACCTGAATCCTTATGGAATCTTGTACACATCTTCATCTGATTATTCATTAATAATGAACGGAATTTGCTTTACCTTAATAAAACAAAATATACAGCTGCTTATAGGGGATAGACAATATGAAATAACTGACATTAGAGAAATAAAAAAAATACTTGAAAAGCAAAGAAAATATTATGATTATATGACGTGTTTCTCAGTCTGTAATAATGATGTTAATGATTATTTTTATAAGCTGATGAAAATATCTCTAAACGATTTGTTGGATAAATACTATATTCAATCTTTTTCATCATTTCTAATGAACAAGGTTTTAACATACAAATTACTTGAAATAGTAGAAGAAATGAGCAACAATTTATAAGGTTGTTGCTCATTTTCATATTTTATTATTGAGTAATTGTAACTCTAGTTTTACCATCATCTATTGTAGCTCCAGTTATACCATCAGTTGTTAATTGAGCTTTAATCTTATCTATTGTAGGTTGAGTACAACCAATCATTTTAATTTCTTTTAATGCTGAACAATAACTAAACATTCCAGTCATATCAGTTACCTTACTAGTATCCCAACCACTTAAATCTAATGAAGTAAGACAACTACATTTAGAAAACATACTAGCCATATCAGTTACATTGCTAGTGTTAAAGCTACTTAAATCCAAGGATTTAAGACCATTACAATTATAAAACATACTATGCATACTAGTTACATTACTCATATTCCAACCACTTAAATCTAATGAAGTAAGACTACTACAACCATAAAACATACTACTCATATCAGTTACATTACTAGTATCACTTCCTTTAAATGAAGCTTCTACTGTTGAATAAGGAATAATATTTGTATATTCTGTACTTATATTTGCTTTAACTACCACCTTCTTAACTGAGTCTCCTTCTATTGAACTTCCTTCTATTTTAAACAGTCCTTTATCTTTCGGAAGCACGTAACTGTACCACTTTATTACCTTTACTTATTTGAATAGGTATAGAAGTACTGCTATCTGTATATATACTTACAGTATGTGAAGTTGTTATCTCACCAACATATAATCTAACCAAGTTATATGGTAAGTAGTGTACATCCTTAACGTCTTCACAGTAACTTACGTTAGGTAAACTGATGTCTACCCCACCACCCACATTAAGTTCAGACTCGTAGGAAGCGTGTGTGTCAAATTTATTTAAATAAATCATTGTTTGTATTAATTAATATGTTATCAATAATAAATATATATCCGATATAATAATAAAAAAGATAACAATTGTTAATTAATTTTGTTATAACAATATTTTTCAATATCTTTGCATATATAACAATACATAACGAAATTAATATAAATTATATGGAAAGAATAATATTATTGTTTATAGGCTTTATAATGTTCTCGATAGGCATAATAGTACCAATGAACAAAACATACATAAAGGATTTTATATCCTTTTTTTGCTTATTCTTTGGAGAAACCATTATAGTAATTTATTTTTTAACCTCAAAATTTTTCAATATATTTACATTCTAAAATAATGAATAGTAAAATAGATATTCTAGTAAAATGAAAAAAGAAGAATTATTAATAGGTGATTTGGTTAGGGTCAAAACCGACAAAGATTATATATTATATCGTAACACTGTCTGTATAATACAAGGAATTGAATCTTGGCAATGCGATAAGTTAAGTGATGATGTCCGTGGCGTTCAGTTAATGACATTAGATAGAATCTATCGTACACTTGGATTAGATGATATAGAGGGAATTCCATTGACTACTGAATTTCTTGTAAAGAACGGTTGGGAAAAGTCATCAAATAGGGAAGGTGAGGCGCAATATAGAAAGCTTAGTCTTTGCATTACACATCTAGAAAAGATTAATGGCTTCTATTTTCATGGACTAGACTTAGGTGAAGGAAATCTAAGACATATCACATATGTTCATCAATTACAGCATATACTTTGGGTTTTAGCCATGAATGACAAGCACTATAAAAATGAACTTGAAAGAATCAATCATGTTATGGGACTTGTTGATAAAGATGATAAAGCACTCATGAGTTAATTTGTGAGTGCTTTATTTTTTCTGTTAAAATTAGTTAATAAACTTGATTATCTAAAATAAATTTAGTACCTTTGCATAAAAAAATAAAGTAAAGTAAATAATGAAACAGGAGAAATATCAAAAAGAACTTCTAATTGAATTCAATGAATTGAAAAAGAGACTTGACTCCCTTAACACTAATCTAAAAACTTATGGATATTGTGAGAAGGTAGGAGATTACCAATTCAAGCTAATGAAGAAGCAAGCATTAGGAATGGAAATGTACTATAATGCACTTTCTGAAAGACTTAAGGATATTGGAATTATATAAAATATATTGCTATGTTTATTGAAATAATAAATCTTGTTGGAAAAAAGATATATGTCAATACAGACCAGATAGTATCATTCAATGAAAATAAAGGTTATGTCGGAGGCACTATTATAAAATTATCTAACGGTGAAACTATTAAAGTTAAGGAGAATATTGATTTTTTCAAGAAATATTATTTGAAGATGGAATAGAATGATAGTTAATCATTTAAATGGATGATTATGAGGTCAAAACGTTTACGAAATGGATTATATGTTATTCGATATAATGGATATTATGTTATAATCCAAAATATTGATAGAAATAAATGGCAAGCTTATTTACCTTCAGGATTTTTTGCAAATTCAACCACCAAGAAATCTTGCATCATAAGCTCAATTTATGAAATTGACAACACTGATAATTTTGCTTGCGATGAGAATGCAAAAAAAGAAAATTGGTGGGTCACTGATGAACATTTCAAATGAAAGAAAACATATATGAAAAGAGAAGAATTATGGGAAAAGTTTGGTGATGAAATCTGTGAACATTGCTTCCATTATAATATGGGGAAAAGACATAATCCAAAAGATTGCTGTAATAAATTATGCGATAAATCAGAAAATGAAGTTGCAATGCAACTGAGAATTAATATAACAGATTAACGAAAGTCTAACATTTATATTTATATTTATATCAAATATAAATAATTTTTGAATGTCTAATTTTAATAATATATTGAATGAGCAAATAACAAAATCTATTAACAATTTTGTGCTTCTAAAAGAATCTTTAAATAACTACGCATCAAAAGTAATCGATTATATTAAAAGTTTTGGTAAAAAAGGAAAATTACCAAGTAATAATGAGCCATTAGAAAAATACTATAATCCTTCATTAGATACTGCATACAAATGGGCTTGTGAAAGTACTGATGGAGTAGAAAGAGATGGATATGCGTGGTTCAAACGCTGTTTCTCAGTAGATGTATGTGGAAGATTCAAGATTAATAAACGTGGATTGATATATGTAGAAAGGAGCATTGATTTTGATACTAGAGAAGGATTTGATAATATGAACTATGAATCTGTTGGTGAGTGCTGGACTTGGAGCCCATATCATTCAAGTTCTTATTGTCAAAACTTTTCTCTTCTCAACAACAATAGAATAAGTGTTGTTTTATGTGGTTATGTACACCCTAGCAGCATTGATTGGGTAGAAACGATATATCTTAACGCTTATAAATGTAAAGACGAAAAAGAGATAAGAATGAATAATAATGCAGTAGTTGAAATCGCATACATAAGAATCGGATTAGAAAAATATAGATTTGGAGGCTCATACCTCATAAACGCAAGCGCAAATGAATCTAATAAAGAAAGATGGTGACATACTCACACTACTAAAGTAGGTGGGATTGCTTTCTTTTATTACAGTAAAATATATGAAAGTCTCACATTCAGTTATGTGGGACTTTTTTTTGTTAAAATAACTTAAAATATTTGGATATATCAATTATTTTTAGTACCTTTGCAGCATAAATAAATTCTAAATATAAAACGTTATGGAAAGAAATGATATTAAAATCGACATTGCCGAAATACTGAAAGATAAACCAAAAGGCACAAAATTATATTGCAAACTTATTGGTGACTGTAAGGTTGATTATGTATCGCCAAAAGGAACTATAGAAGTATACAACGATAGAAATGACCGTGTAAAACTAGACAAGTATGGCAGGTTCAATCCATTGGGAGAAGTCCTTCTATATCCATCAAAAGATATGATTGATTGGAATCTGTTCAAGGTAACTAAAAATGCATATGACACGTTTGACTATGTGTTGGTAAAATGTGACGATGACCCTGATGTTCAAGAATGGACGTTGTTCCAATATTCGCACACGGATTCATATGGAAATATAGTTTTTGTAGGAGGAGGATATGCTGATGCTGAAAACGTCATACCATATGAAGGAAATGAAAGTTTGCTCGGAACTCAAATATAGGAGGTAAAGAAATGACTGTAGGAGAACGTGCGAATATTGAAGCAAAGATAGCTCAATTGAAAGAGATAGCTGCCAAATATGGTGGAGAAAAAACTGTAAATAGCATCATTAAACAATTAGAAGAATTCATAGAGTTGCGACGGAATGAATAGATTGTATTTTAAATAGGTGAAAATATATGGAAAAAGTTAAAGTTGGAGATAAAATAATCTTGGAAATTAGGGAAAATAAATTTGAAGACCCTAAACATCCTTGTAATGGCTGCTTCTTTTTTGATTTACCATTGAATGGGGCTTGCTTTGCAATGTGCTCCAATAAAGAGCCTAATTCAGATACTGTAAAAAACATAATTTTCAAACAAATCCAACCTAAAGAATAAAACTTATATGATAGACGAAAATAAAATAAAAGAAGCAGCAAAGTCATTGAGAAAAGATTTCGATGATGATGTAACACAAGGATTCCTTGTCGAATTCGGATTTGAAAAAGGCGCTAAGTGGGCTGTAAATGAATTCATAAATGAGTTATGGCATCCTATTGACGAAGAACCTAATCTTGTTGGAGAAGAAATAATAGTGGAAATGTTTATAGGTAACAAGAGACATACTACAGTTTATGAATATATGCCAGGGAAAGAATCCGTTCCTACATTGGATACAGTAAGATGGATTACTGATTGGAATTTCTTTAAAGAAGAAAGAGATAATGTAAAATTTAAACGTTGGCACTATCTAAAAGATTTACTTCTTATTAATAATAATGATTGAATATGGACAGAAATCAAGCAAAAGAATTATTGCCTGTCATTAAAGCATTTAGTGAAGGAAAAGATATTGAAACCAAAACAGGTTCAGGCTGGATTAGCATAGAAAACATGAGCTTTGCAGGAAATCCTGATAGTTACCGCATCAAGCTTGAACCAAAGTTCCGACCTTTCAAGGATGCAGAAGAATGTTGGGATGAAATGCAAAAACATCAGCCATTCGGATGGATAAAGCCAAAGGGTGACGATACTATAAGTAAATTCATGCTTATTGATTCCTTAATGGACGAAGTGGTAACTGTCAGAACAAACGTTAGATTCAACTATCACGAATTACTTGAGCATTATACATTTGCAGACAGAACTCCATTAGGAATCATAGAGGAGGAATGATTATGATTGGAAATATTATTTTGTTCATGAAGAAATGGTGGAAACGAAATGTCACCTGCCGTTTGAAAAAGGAAAAACCTTGGGTTGAATGCAACAATATGATGATGTTCATAGAGTGAAATAATCTCAAGGGAAATCAGAAAATGTAGAAAATAAAACAATAAACATAAATGCCGTAGATATAATATCTGTGGCATTTTTCTTTATATATTAAAATAACTTAAAATATTTGGATATATCAATTTTATTTAGTACCTTTGCAATAATATAAAGAACAATTAATATTATAAATAAAACATATGGAAATAAAAGACAATAAGTTGGTTATCAATATCCCTGAAGGAATGGTAATTGATGTAGAAAATAGTAACCTAAAGGAAGGCATTATTAAGTTTAGGAATAAAGACATTGATTATATAGATGTTTGTATTTCATTAAATACTAATGACAGTCCTATTATCGTTTCCAATAATAATTGGGAAAAGATTAAAGCCATAAGCCAACTTATGGATATTGCTGATTATTACAATAAAGGTTGGAAACCTGATTGGAACAATAAACATAATCCTAAATTTTATATTTCTTTTGATACTGAGTCAAGTTCCTATTATGTAAGACTTGGATACATTGTGTCTTGTCATATTGTATATTTTAAGAATAGAAAAGATGCCCAAGCTGTCATCGACAACCCTAACTTCAGAGAAATCTTGGATAAAATCTATAAAAGCTAAACAAGAGGTTCTAACATTAAATAATGATGAAACATTTGATGTTTTACCAAATTCTAATTATCTTTGTAGCCACAATGAGAATTTTCCTGGTACAATCTTGGAATGCAAATTGTATCTCAATAAGGATTTCTTGAATAATAATGAAGAATATTAAATGGAATTATTTGATGAGCAACTTGATTTTAAGTATTGAAGATAGAGGAGGAGCAAGAAGTACTTCGTTTTCTGGTAGAAGAGAAGGTAGAGAAGTCAGAAAAAAACATAACTTAGATGAAAAGGATAAGGATGATAACTGTTATACAGTATCTATGCCTCAAGATACAACATCTTTTAATCCTTCGTTTTTTTTAGGGCTATTTTATCAGAGTATAAAAAATCTTGGCATTGAAAAATTTCAAAAGAAGTATATTTTCTCATACGATAATTTGTATGAGTCGTTGAGAAATGTCATAAAAAACAATATTGACCTCAGTATTACAAGAGCTAAAAAAGACTTGATATGAATGAAATAAAAGAAAATGTAATCAATAAGAATTTTATGATTACTTATGACTTCAGTGATAATGATTTCGGTTGGCATATTGAAGAGGCAATTGAAACATGGGTAGATGAATGGAATTCCGTAGTTTCTAATTTTAAAACATGGTTGAATATGCGGAATTCTTTACCACCTAATATTAAATCCCATGTAGATAGTAATTCGGAACATATGATAAAACATTATTTAGAAAAACTTGATAAACTTGAGGATGTTACAAATATATCTAAATGGTTAGCAAATGGAGTTGTTGCATCTGTTATCAATAGAAATAATGACTTTATAACATATTCAGATACTAGTCATTTTAAGGATATCGATACTTGCATGAAGAAGGCAAGAGAATATGTTGATTACTTGAATATCTTGGATACATCAGAATACCATAAAGGAAGTATTGAAGAAATTACAAAATTTATCCTTGATAAATATAAACATATGCAAAGTGAACATGAAGGATATGACCTTGAACATACATGGCTAAATGGAGAAGTCCTTATCATAAAAGTTGAAAATGGAATCGCATCCGCATGGGTTCAATAAGAATATTTAAAGAAATAAAAGAAAAACAAAAACATAAATGCTTGGATATGTGAAATATTTTTAGTACCTTTGCATAAAGAAACAATGAAATTATGAATGAAGAAAAGAAAAGAATAAAGATTATTTTTATCATATTTGGAATCATATCATATATCCAATTAATATGCTCCATATGTTATCTTCTGGATATTAATATAATTTCAACATTAACCAAATAAAAAAAAGAATAATTTAATATGAATGATACAATAATAGATTTCTTGAAAATCATGGAAAACCAATTCATAGGAGTAACCATAATGACAAGAAGCGGAATATGTAGAGAATACAAGATACTAGAAGTGGAGGAAAATTATGTAAGGGCATATAACCGCATAACAAGCAAGGAAGAACATATTAATCTAGAAAATATAAAAGGAGTATACGTAGACATCACAAGAATATGCTGATATGAGATTATATTAATGATATATAATAAAAAAGAAATCCTACTGACATAAATAATGATAATATAAATGTCAATAGGATTTTATTATATTTACAATATTGATATCAATTCTTCAAAAGCATCAGCTAACACACTGTCATAAACAATACTTTTATTAATTAGAATGGTGAGGAAGAACCTATCACATACGTTCATGCTATTGTTGTGGAGAATACCAACATAGCCACATTACAGCCTCTTATTCAGCAGTTTGTTACCGAAGGTTCAAGAGTCATTACTGATGAACTCAATGCCTACAATGGTATTGCTACGTTGGGTTATACCAACGCTTTTGTTAATCATAGTGCAGAAGAGTACGCTGATGGTGACATCTTCACCAACTCTATAGAGGGCTTTTGGAGTCACTTCAGACGTATGATTACAAGTTGCTATCACGATGTTAGTGACGAGCATCTTAAGAAGTACATTGACGAAGTTGTGTATCGTTGGAACACAAGAAAAATGAGCGAATCGGAAAGATTCGCCCATATGTTTGACAAGTCCATCGGACTTGTTAAGAAATGGTCTGAAATTAGAGTTGGGTTAATAGCGGCTTAATCTTGTTCGTGCTGTAATCTATTCCAAGTGTCATCAAATGTTTCCCCATTATATACTCTCTTGTGTGAGAAGTCCATATTGCCCAATCGGTATATGAGTAAGTTTATTTGAGTAATCGCTTGTACTGTTTCAGTATCTACTAAACCACTTTTTCTTAGTCTTGCTGCAATGGATGGATTCCATTTACTAAGAGCGCCACCTTCTTTTACTTTTCTTAAATCATCAACAATATTACCAAGTGTTTCTAAGTCCATATCTTGATTATTCTGAATATGAGTAGATAAAGGGGTAATATCGTTTATTCCTTCTCTTAGTGCTTTATTTACAGACTCCTTCACAATCCTATGTAAGTCTGATTCAGTTAATCTTATAAGTTTCTTGTTCATCTTAAACACATATTTTTCTAATAAATATCTGATAGAATTTGTTTTTATCAGATTTTTGGTATATATTTGCAGAAATCATAAGGAATTATGAAAAGAGAACAACTTAACGAAAATAACAATGACTATGTTGATTTGGAAACGCTAAAAGAACAAATCATTGCCGATGTGACGAAGATTTATAAAGATAATGGCATCATATAATATCATTGTTTCCCCAAAAGCATCTGATAGCATTAGGTCATTTTATGCATATAATATTGTGGAAATAATGGTATGATATTGGTAATATATTGCAAAATAATAGTAAAAAAACTGTTTTTTATGTAAATTCTGGTAATTTTCCTGAATTTTTTAAAATTTTACAGAAATGTATTATTATCATGCAAAGTGGACCTTTTTATAATATATAAATTATCTTAAATATTTCTTTTTATTTTATTTTTTTTATATCTTTGCTTTGGTTTAAAAACATTTTTATATTATGTCGAATATAGATAATAAAGATATATTATTCATTCATTTGCATAATCGTCCTAGTTTATTATCTCCATTTTACTTATGGGTAGATAGTTATTTATCATCTCATTCGTTATTGGATTATGAGGATAGCATAAGTTATTTACAGAACTATGGTATTGACATATCTGACATATATCCTAGTGATGAGAGTTTTGATGATTTCTATGCGAGTCATATGGATGAGTTAGATAATAGTAATGATGATTACGATGACTATGAGTTAGTCTATCCATCATCATCTTCAACATTAGGCGATGATGACATTAGTACCATTGACAGCAGTTTATATGGTAATGATGACATTATAGATTATTCGTTTGATGATGCATGTTATAATAGTACCAAGCGTATCTATTATTATGATGATTACATGGATAAGGATAAGGTAATTAAGTTCCGTTCATTGCGTACTTTTGAGAAGTTCTGTGATGATAGAGGTATTTACATATCACCAAGTGTATTGAGTCTAATGAAATATCGTGTTGAGAATCATTGCTGTATTAACAAGAACGTATTATTGGATGATAATTTGGTTGTATTAGAGGCTGAAGAGTCTTATGGTAGCATGGTATATTCAGCTGCATTACCAGAGGAAATAGATACTATGTCTAATGTGTTGTCATTATAATGTTTATTAATTAATTTAATTATTATTATTATTTTAATATGGATTCAGAGGTTTTATCATATAACATAATCGGTAACAAGCGTAATCTTCTATGTGGGATAATGGATTCCTATTTAAATTCTCCTAGCAAGACTGTTGTTATGTATCCTCCAGTTGGTATAGGAGCAACTAACAAGGGTTGTTTAAAGGGTACAATTCGTTTTTTCGAGTGGAGTGATTTATACAGTACTCCTATATTATTTTATACATTTGAGTCATTCTTGCGTTTTTTGTATAATAGTTCTATAACTATAAGTGAGTTTGACAGGAATTTAATTCTTAGCACTTACAATCCTTATATTACGTGTGAGCGTAATCGTGCTAGGTTGATTATCCGCAACAATTCAGCCGATTTGAAGTTAGCTTTGGACAAGGAATCATCAAACGGTTCTAGTGTTGCTACTACCAATGTATCTCATAATGTGATTCATGGTATTAATGGCAATATTGTATTACCTAGTATAAAGAGTTTGGTATCAGGTAATTCTGACAATATAGGTGAATGGTGGGATAACAGGTAAATAATAATTATAATTTTATTATTATATATAAGATGAGTGAAGAGTTTATTGTAGATTATGTTCCTTCCTTAGAGGATAATCATCATATGGATGAGATAAGGGATTTTTTCAATGATGAGGGTATTCCTTATGAGGAAGATGATAAGATATATGGTTTATTTCATTTAAATGACAAGAAGGTTCAACTTCGTTATGTATCAAGCATTCATTTTCCGATGGATAACGAGCGTAGGTTTGGTTCTATTGGAAGGGGTATTCCTCACAATTATTTTATTGATATATCTCATAGGAATGCTGATAATGATATCAGGACGATATGGTGTTTTGATTTTGAAATGGAGCAGTGCAATGATGTTGTCATTGATGGCAAGCTTGTACAAGGTTATCGTCGTCAATGGGAAGTAATCAAGAACACCTTGCGTACATGTTGTGGTCATATTCATTATCGTTTTTTCGCTAGGGATTTTATCGTCAAGGAGGTTCCCAATAATGTATTACGTCCTTTTTTGGAGACCAATTGTTTTTATGGCTATCGTTCAGCAAATAAGAATCTTGGTTTATATTTGAAGAAGGACAAGAATGGTTTCAAGAAGGATACCTTACTTATGGTATTGACATTCGGATATAATTTCTATGGAAATAAGAAGAGGATGGATAATCCCTTCATAGAGATTATTAGGGCATCAACAAAGATTGAATGTCAAGTTATTGGTGGTATGTCCAAGTTGCTTACTCATTTCTGCAAGGAATATCCTATATTGCATATTGGAGATAATGATATCATGGTAAATGAATTGATTTTCTACTGTGATGCATCTCATAATGATGGCAGAGGAATGTCCAATTCTGCTTTGGCATTTAACTTTGTTTCCTGGGAAGGCTGTGGCTTTATGAACGAATGGGTTTGCGACTATAATGGTGATGAGGATGATAGAGTATGTAAGAATGGCAAGGGCTTCAAGGGTTTGAAGGGTCATAAGGGTGAGATATTTCATCGTAAGCCTATGTACCATCAGCAAATAATGCAATTGATGTCAGAAGGTAAGATAATATCAATTGCCAATGCAGGCACTTCTGTATATTCCATTCTCCGCAAGGAATGGTTATCTCGTAACTGTAAGGATTGGTTTTCCAAGAATTGGGATAATGAATTAAAGATGTTATCCGAAAAAGGTTTTGATATCAGTTTATTAGATAAGGAAGTAAAGGCTAATATATAGAGAATATTGGAGAGGGTTATTATTATATATCCTCTCCTTTTTTATTTATTATATATTCAATCATTTTATTTTTATCTGTATATACATCATATGGGAATATTACGTTTTTCACATCTGAGTAATATATTATATCTACATTATGTTGTTTACATTTATCTAGTTTTCTTTTATCATCTATTACAGTTCTATCATATTTTTCTTGATTGAATATATTGCTAGTTGGTTTGAAGTGTTGTATTCCTTGGCATTCTATTGCAATATTATATTCTGGAAGATAGAAATCTATAGATTGTAATCCTATCCATGTTAGATATCTATTATTGCATTGATATATATATTTGATATTATTATCATCTAATATATTCATGATATCGTTTTCCATATGACTCATATTGCATTTAGGGCATCCGTGTTTTCTATATAAATGATTTGGTGTGATATAGAAATCTCCGTGTTTTTTACATGTAAGTATTACATTTGTTTTATCATTTACATATTTTGTTTTAGCTAGATTATATCTATCTTTGAATATATTTTTCACTCTATCTAAGAATATATCTTGTGATAATCTAAATTTATCTTTCATGCATTCTTTGCATCCGCTTCCTTGCAGATGATTACTAGGTGTTTGTTTAAAATCTCCATGTACAGGACAAGTTATAATTACATTTGTATATGGGTCGATATAATTTGTTTTATCATATGTATATTTTCCATTATGTATTTTCTTTGCTTTATTTATGAATTTATCTGTCGTATATGTAATATTCTCTATATGACATTGTTTACATCCTTGTCCTCTTGCATGCTTAGATGGATTGATATAGAATATACCATGTTTTTTACAGATTACTTTAATTTTTCCTTTATCATCTTTATTATTAATATCGGTTTGTGAATAATCATATTTATCATTTCCATGAATCTTCTTGAATATACCAATCCATTGTTCATTTGTATATTTTGACATTATGTTATATTTTCTATTATATATTATATATTGTACTTATTTAAGTACATGTAGGGTATAGTATTATTTGATTTTTGGCTATATATTTGCGTTCTGATGCGTTATTATATATTAGATGGTAAATTATACATCTTGATATAATAAAAGGCAACAGAGCGCATTTATTTGCATTCTCTATTGCCTTTTGAATCATTTGTCTTTAATTGGTTTAATATCTTTGATATTATTTTTCCCATATGTTTTATAAAGTGATATGATTATGCTTGGTAGTTCGCTTTTATTGAATTTTCTTGCCATTTTTTTAATTGATGTAATAACAGGGCTTCCAAACATATCCATTCTTCTTAGGAACATATTTTTTCCATTTAAAGAGAACGATAAAATTGTATTTTTCATTTATAGAATGATAATTGCCTATATGTACTTATTTAAGTACAAGTTGGTAGGGATATATTTTATATGGAGTACCTAACCAATTGTTTTGCTATTTCGTTATCTTTGAAGTGGAATTTTATGAATTCAAGGTCTGTATCAGCAAACCATTCATTAGTATATTGTTTTGCTTCTGACGGATGGTCAGTGAAATGTATAACCATATCCTTTGTATCTACTTCTTTCAGATATTTTTTACCGTTGCTTAAAATATATAACATTATTTATTTATGTTTTAGTAATAATATAAATCATCTATGTACTTATTTAAGTACAAGTGGGTGGTACTTAACCTCTATGTTCAGTCATAGAAGTCAGTATCCCTTTGCATTGTATCCATATATGGATATTTGTCTTTAAAATGGAATTTCATGAACTCAAGGTCACTCTGTGAGTAGAATGTATCTTCACGTCTATAGAGTTGACCACGTTTATTTTCAGTCCACTCTATTTCACCCTTAGCCTTATCTAAGGCTTTTACATAGAGGCGTTTTCCCTCTTTTGTTGTTACATAAAATGCACTCATTACTTGTTTGTATTTTAAAAAGTTGAACAATCGTTTCTGCAAAGATATTGAAATAAATCTTCATATCAAAACAATTTAACATCTTTTATATATTCGTATGTACTTAATTAAGTACATCCACCTATCCTACATAGGATGTATGCCTTCATTATATATTATTTCCTACGGAACATATTGATACGGAAAGTTATATCAATCAACAATCGGATTGACTATACTTGTTCAATAGAATGTGTAGTGTACTTAAATAAGTACGAATAATATTCGTTCTAAGGCATTATAATTCATCTGATGTGTAATTTATCATCTTTAATAATATAATGTCTTAGAATGCAAATAAAAGGCATCCACGGCAATGTTTTTGAATCATTAATCCTACCAATTGAGTCTATAATACTCCCCAAGGAATTTCTCCTCCTTATATAAAGTCTCCTCCTTATATTCCGCTGAATATTCTTTGTTTACCCATATGCGTGTTTGCATTAAGTGATAATGTAATATCATTACCACCTTCACTATGAACATACGATGTCAATAAGTGATGTTTTAGGGGGCATTTATAACTGATGGAATATATCAATCACAAATACCCCCACTTGCCTTAATATAAAGTGTGCTATGAGTACTTCACAAATAATGTTTTTAGACACCATTTTCCCTCATGTGCCAATTTCTGCACATCAGAGGAATCTATGGTTCTATGCCGTTCCTTCCCATTAGCAAAGTAAACATTCACCTTGCTATCGCTACCAACTATTATAGTAGTTGAATAATCTTACTTTCTCCATATTTCAGAATCTTTTTGTTATTTTCGAATCATGGTGCAAAGGTACTAAAAATATTTGATATGACCAAATAAAAATGAGATTATTTTTTAATTATTTTCAATCCATAAACATTCATAAATATCATTTTGATATGTATTTTATATGATTTCGTGACACTTTGAAAAATTTCCTTATGTGCATTGGTGACATTTTGTAAGGTTATTTATCGCATTCATTGACAAAATGTAAGTATGTTTTTTTCTTTCTTATATTATATAATAAGGTATATATAGGATTGTTTACCTGTTATTTGTTAATTGATATTAATTATTGGAGAAATATTTGGTAGTATGTGGAAAAGTTAGTACCTTTGCAGCAGAAACAACAAATTTAACGATTAAAAGATATGAGATTATGGCAAAATATAGTAATGAGATAAAGGAAAGGCAAGCAAATGTTCTTTCTATTATGAAAGACTTAGGTATTCATTTCATAGATTACTCTTATAACGAATATGAGTATTTTCTGAAACGTCTTACTACAATATTAGTAGATAATAATATTATACCTAAGTCATACCATGTATCAACAATGTGGTTTACTGATGGTAGATTATGTAGTTATGACCCAATAGACATTGATAAGGCATATATTGATTTGTCATCATTGAATGGTTATTATGATGAGATTAATATAACAAGTTTGAATTATGATAAATTGCCTAAGAATACGATACAAGTGGGAGAGACCATTCTATCTCTCATTATTGACAATTGTGAGGAATTGATTGAACGTATTAAGGAGATAAGGGAAGAATCAAAGAAACTCCCTAACGTTGATGAATTGATTGGTACGTTCCTCACGTATGCAAAGAGATATATCAACAATGACGAATATGTTGTATCTATTGAAAACGGAAAGTTAAACATGGAGACTACAGAACCTTATCAATGTATTGTTGTACGATATAAGGATAATGGCGAATATCATTCCTCATTGGTATTTTCAAAGAATATTAACGGATATTATCAAGTTACGCAGCGTATTCCCCTTTGCGGTCAGAGCACAAGTGATTTCAAAATTGACAATGCAGAAGAGACAATAAGGAGAATTATCAATTATTAACATTATAAATTTGGTAGAATGAAAAAAAGTTAGTACCTTTGCACCAAGAAAAAGAAAGCAATTAAAATAATAGGAGATTATGGTAGAATATGGTTTTAATGAAATTGTTGTTATTCAAGCAGTTGACACAACAGACAACTCTGTAGTTAATCTGTGTATGTCAAGGGCAATTGACAATAGTAGAGGAATTGTTCTATTGAATAAGGAAGTTGTATGCGATTACATATGCCTTATATTGTGTGAAGTAACGAAAGAAGAGATAATGGGAGCATTAAATAAAGTTTTAATGACATATAAGCCATGTATGGCTGGCGATATATATATGTTAAAACTTGATTACGGATTACCGATGTTTTAAGCAAGTAAATTTTACTTAATTCAACATATTACATGTTGTTTTTTTCTTTCATTGTTTTTTATTATTTAATGTACACCCATATTGCTTGTGAAAGTAGTATGGGATTTTTTACTTGAAATAATTTTGTTATTGAAAATATTAATTATATATTTGCACCATAAACAAACAATAAATAATTCACATTATGAAGAAATATACATTAAGAATATACATTGAAAATGAGTTTAGTGGATTAGTCTTAAATGAGGGTATTGATAGCGGTTTATTTTCGCTTGTACGCTCTTTTAAGGGTGTAGGCAAGGTATTAGCCATCTATGATGTTTTAACCGATTGTAGTGGGCTTAAAACGCTTATAACGTTAGGCTATCCCTATTTACCTTTGGATAATTATCAGGATTTTGAGATTACTTGTCCTGTATGTGGGGAAAGGATTGATGATTGCATGATACTCACAAGATATGATAATAATCTATTGGGTGGTAATGATATTGAATGCAATAGAAAAAACTGTGGTTTCCAGAAATCACAAGTTAAATATATAAAATAGTTTTCTTTTAAGATGGTTAGTAAATATCCAATATTGCTTGCGAAAGTAGTATTGGATTTTTTTATTATATAATAAGGTATATATATGACTAATTTACATGTTATTTGTTAATGAATATTAAAAAATAGCCTGAAATTTGGTGGAATGAAAAAAAGTTAGTACCTTTGCATCAGAAAACAAGAAACAACAAGTTTAACAATTTAAAAGATTAGGAGATTATAGATTATGAACACAATTTCAGAGTTGACAAATTACATTGAGTTTCAGAACGAAATGAACCGATTGTCAAAGATTGAATATCACTCTTATAAAGAGACAATGAAAGAGATTGGCATTGCATATTTGGGTGAGTGTAACCATTCAACAAAATTGACCCATAATGGCGAGAAGAATATGCTTACATACGGCATTTATCTTGCATCATCGGACGCATCAAACATTAATGTTTGCCCTAAGAGCAAAATGTGCCGTGAGAGTTGTTTGGTCGGCAGCGGATATGCTAAGATTGACGCTTTGTCACACAACAATAAGGTGCTTAATGCACGAATCATTAAGACACGATTATTCTTTGCAAATAGAAATCTCTTTATGACCTTAATGATTAAGGAGATAAATAGAGCAATTAATAAGGCAAAGCGTTTGGGTATGGAGTTTT
>ULXM01056978.1_pt1 | contig 32008 bp, 28 predicted proteins | sample 1961271 | NCBI WGS metagenome assembly ULXM01 (sample SAMEA4835838, study PRJEB28245) | human gut metagenome | biome: gut microbiome; material: fecal sample | place: Denmark | collected 2008 | reverse complement strand
TCCCTCTTTCCTTACCCATACCCACACCCCGTCGGGGTGTGGGTTGAACTAGTAAAACTACCCGAACATTGTATATCCTGTCGATGCAGGGACGCTTAACGCTACATGTCCGCAGGTTAGTACATATATCTAAGGTTAGTGGCGTTTTTTTGAAAGGTCAATGTTAGTGCAGTTGCACCGATATACTCACGAATTTATTAACCGCCTCAAAGCACAAAAATTGTTGCGTTTAAGTTCGTTATAAAACAAGCCTTTCCGCTATAATATTAAAAAGCAACAGAATTTTATTATTCCTCGCATCTTTCCGCCATATACATTCCAAGCTCGGCGAACACGGGCGGTATATCATAAACTGTCCTGCCGTCCTGTTCGCACATCGTGCATTCGCCCGGAGTTGTGGGAGAAAGCATATCCCATGCGGTGACGAGGTTATTCTCCTTGCGTATGCCGGCATTTTCGAAAAGTCCGTCATAAATGGGGCTTTGCTCATCGTTACGGTACAAGTTGACGATGTTGTACTTGCATATCATCATTTCATCGTTTGTTATATGAGAGCCGACGCCGAACTGCGATATTCCGTCATCGAGAAGTATTTTTCCGACTATATCCAGCACATCTCTTATCATAGCGGAGGTGCAATCGTCAAGATAATAAATATCCTTGTGGAAAGCGTCGATATTCCCGTTTTCGTCCTTAGGCTCGGCGGTTTTTGGAGTGGGAAGCTCCAGAATAAAGAACAATTTTTCATCTTCGTGCAGTTTTATGAAATCCTCAAGCAACGGCAGAGTTTTTTGCGCCGATACGTTTGCGGTGAAGAATTTTCCGTCCGTTTTATAACCTTCGCTTAGCTTATCGGCAAAGGAAATCGAAAAACCTTTTCTCATAGTAAGCATAATTTATACCTCTTATTTTCTTCCTGCCAAATACATTACAACCGTCATCGCAAGCCCGGACACAAGTCCGAACGCTCCGAATTCACAGAGCCACTCACTGTCAACTATCGCTTGTAACGCCTCAACGGCACTGCTCCCGGCGAACATTTCAAACAGAAACGCAAAAATCATCATACCGAGCGTCCATAAAACGCCGAAAATCAGTCCCGTCAACATTCCGACAAGAAGGAACGACAGAAAATTCTTATCAAAGTCTGCCACTTCACATTCCTTTCGTGTAAGCTTTTTCAATTCTGCTCTCTTTACGGCTATTGCGGCGGCTTGTGAAATATCCTCGTTTCCTGCGCAGCACGAAAAACTGTTTGAAATATGATAACCGCCGTTGCGGAACATACTCGAATAAATATCGGCGGTGTCACTGTCAAAGCCGTCTTTCATTATAATAGTCCCGCTCCTGAATATAATTACCGGCTCTCCGTCGGAGCACATTTCATCGCAGTGTACCATATAAAGGACATTCTTCTCGCAACCGACCAAATACGCCTTATCATAACTCTGAGTCAGATGTACACCTTTAAGTTCACCCGTTTTTCTGAAATCGGGATAAACACCCTCATAGCCTGCTTTATAAAGCGTATCGGTGATATTTTTTCTTATCCGAATGTTTTCGGGTTCAAGTCCGATTATTTCCGATATAGTGGGATAATCCTTGCAAAGCCCCCAAAAAATCATATACAGTTCACGCCAGAGCGGTTCATATTTCACATCATCAAGACCGCTGAAACGTTTATTTGAAATTCCTGTTTTAGCACGTCTGACATTCTTTAAGATGATTGCGGTAAACTCATTCAAGCCGTACTTTTCGGCATAAGCTGTAAGAACCGGTAATTCAGGTTTCGCTTTAGAACTGTCTGTAATTTCCATAAGTTCAAGCACAAGCGGTAGGTAATTACGCTCAGCTTCGCTGATAAAAGTTTCATCAAAGCTGTATCTGTCATATATATTAGCCGCCATACAAACTACTATATCCCATACGCCATCGGTGTTATATGTTTTCCTGCACGGCATCATTTCCGCATTCGCCCGATCAAACTTCAGTTCAAAATCTTCATCACTTCGTTCTTCGCTCCATACTGAGAAATGAATCACATTTTCATTTTCATCAATGCACATCTCATAGACAAGCACATAGCTGTCTTCAGGCATTGTATATTCGGTTTTAACTTTGTCAAGGCAAACCTTTAAAATGAAACCTTCCATATCAAAGAGAACAACCGCATTGTTTTCTTCCGTTCCGGTCAGATATATATTGCAATAGAATAACGAATCGTCATTGAATTTGCTGAATATTTTTTGCGTGAGCTTATCAATATTATTCATAACTGCCTCCTGTATTATTTTGTACTTACATTTTACCATAACTTCCACGACAGTGCAACCACAAACGCAAAAACACCGCAGTGGAAACACTGCGGTGAATGTTAATGTGGGAAGCTCCTGAATAAAGAACAGCCTCTCGTTTTTGCCATATTAACCTGCTTACTTCTTCTTTATAACCGTTCCCTGTCTTGTTTCCTCAACAGTATAGCCCATTGCGGTTATCTTATCTCTAAGCTCATCGGCAAGTGCGAAATTCTTATCCTTTCGTGCCTGCTTTCTCTGCTCGGCAAGCTCAAGAATTTCAGCAGGAAGCTCCTCGGCTGTATCGGCAGGCTTTTCGTTTACTGCCTTTGCCTTTTCGATAAGCGACAGTGAAAGCACCTTGTCGAAGTCAGCAATAAGCGCCAGCTTTGTTGCGGGTGTTGTGTCAGCCTTTAATACGTCATACAGCGCAGTGATTGCAAGCGATGTGTTTATATCGTTGTCCATAGCGGCGGTGAAGCCCTCACGGAGCTTATCGTAAGCCGCCTTGTCAACCTCGCCCTGCTCTGCCTTTAAAAGCTGTGCTATCTTAGCGACCAGCTTTTCGTATGCGCCCTTTGCATTGTCAAGATTTTCATAAGAGAATACGAGCGACTTTCTGTAGTGTGACAGCAGGCAGAAGAAACGGTATATCACGGGGTCGTAGCCCTTGCTCTCAAGCAGGGATACCGTAAGGAATTCGCCCTTTGACTTGCTCATCTTGCCGCTGTTTGTATTGAGGTGGTGAACGTGGAACCAGTAGTTGCACCACTTATGACCGAGATAAGCCTCGCTCTGTGCTATCTCGTTTGTGTGGTGGGGGAATGCGTTGTCGATGCCGCCGCAGTGAATGTCAAGATATTCACCGAGATGCTTCATGCTTATGCAGCTGCACTCGATATGCCAGCCGGGGTAGCCTACTCCCCACGGGCTGTCCCACTTGAGTTCCTGATCGTCAAACTTTGACTTTGTGAACCACAGAACGAAGTCTGCCTTGTTTCTCTTGTTGCCGTCCTCCTCAACGCCCTCACGGACACCAACCGCAAGGTCTTCCTCCTTGAAATCGTTGAAAACATAATATTTTTCGAGTTTGGAGGTATCAAAATAGATATTTCCGCCTGCTTCGTAAGCGTAGCCCTTTTCGATAAGGGAAGAAATTACCTTGATAAAATCTGCTATACAGTGCGTTGCAGGCTCTACAACATCGGGACGCTTGATGTTCAGCTTCGTGCAGTCCTCAAAGAAAGCGTCTGTGTAATACTTTGCTATCTCCATAACCGTCTTATGCTCACGCTTTGCACCCTTCAGCATCTTGTCATCGCCTGTGTCGCCGTCGCTTGTCAGATGTCCTACATCGGTAATGTTCATTACACGCTTTACATCGTAGCCGACATAGCGCAGGTACTTTTCAAGCACATCCTCCATAATGTAGCTGCGCAGATTTCCTATGTGTGCAAAGTGGTACACGGTAGGTCCGCAGGTGTACATATTTACCTTGCCCTCAACATTCGGCACGAATTCTTCCTTTTTGTGTGACAGTGAATTATATAACTGCATTTTCTTATCCTCGCTTTTATTTAATATTGTTTTCTTTAAGTTCTTCTCTTAGCAGATCTATCTCGCTCTGCATTGTTTCAAGCCGGCTCTGCAAGGCACATATCTGCTGTGCCACAGGGTCGGGAATGTGTATCTGGTCAAGGTCGCAGGCATTTACCCTCTGACCGTCACGGCGGACTATCCTTGCAGGAACGCCGACCGCAGTTGAGTTAGGCGGTACCTCCGACAGCACAACGGCATTTGCGGCTATCTTTGCGTTATCGCCCACCTTGAAAGGACCGAGAACCCTTGCTCCTGAGCCTACCATTACATTGTTGCCGAGCGTGGGGTGACGTTTACCGGTATCTTTACCCGTACCGCCGAGCGTTACGTTCTGATAAAGCGTGCAGTAGTCGCCTATCTCGGTAGTTTCGCCTATTACAACGCCGCTTCCGTGGTCGATGAACAAGCCCTTTCCTATCGTTGCGCCGGGGTGTATCTCTATACCCGTTTTTCGCAAAGCACGCTGTGATATCCACCTTGCAATGAAATAATGCTTTTTAAGATACCATTTATGCGCCCTGCGGTATGCCCTTACAGCCTTGAAGCTGGGATACAGGAAAAACACCTCGAGATCGCTCTTTACGGCAGGATCTCGTTCTCTGACCGATTTTATATCCGCTTTAATTTTATCGAACATATATTTCCTACCCTTCTCCGAAAATAAAAACGCCCTCGTCTGCATAACAGACGAAGGCGATATTTCTATCACGGTTCCACTTCGCTTCGGAGCTTACACTCCCTTTATGTCTTTAACGCAGACTACACGGGCAGAGATACTGATAAGTCTAACGTTCCCTCTGCCGACCCGGATAAATAATCCGTACAGCCGCACTTCACCGCAAATCAGTCTGCCGTCTTTCACCTTACACGGCTCTCTGTGAAACTTTTTCCCGGTTACTCTTGCCATACACGGTCTTTGCACTTATGCTTCATTATATGTTTAGTGTATCATAAATGCAACGCTGTGTCAAGCGAAAAATCAAATATGCCGTTACTCTGAAATATTCTTTGCAACAGGCAGTCTTACACAGACAAGAGTGCCCTTGCCAAGCTCGCTGTCAAGCGTCACCGTACCGCCGTAGCAGTTGACGATATGCTTTACTATGGAAAGACCCAGACCGGTACTGCCCTCTTTGGTGCTTCTGCCCTTATCCACTCTGTAGAAACGCTCAAACACACGGTTAAGCGACTCCTTAGGGATGCCTATGCCGTTATCCCTTACATAGATACAGCCTGTCTCGCCCACATCGTGAAGCGTTATCTCTACTCTGCCGCCGTCCTTGTTGTACTTTATAGCGTTGCTGACTATGTTTTCGACAAGCTCGTATATGTGCTTGTATGCGGCACGGACGGTAAAGCTGTCGCCTGACAGTTCTATCGTGACATTTCTGGCAGAAGCCGCAGGCTCCAGACATTCCTTTACCGCTGTGCATATCTCGGACAGCTTACAGTCGGTCACTTCCTCGGCTGTGGTCTTGTTTTCAAGGGAGGATATTTCAAGAATGTCGCTGATGATTGTTGACATTCTCTTGGCTTCGGTAAGAATTTTTCCGATGTAATAATCCTTCTTATCCTTAGGCACAAGTCCGTTTTCAAGAAGCTCGGCAAAGCCCGAAATTGCCGTGAGAGGCGTTTTCAACTCGTGTCCGGCATTTGCAAAGAAATCGGCTTTTAGCTGTTCGGACATACGCTTGTCGGTAACGTCACGGATAACCATAAGTCCGCCGTGCATTGCATCTATTCCGCTTTTGGATACGGGGAATACCTGCACGAGCAAAATCCTTCCGTCAACGGTGCTTTCTACAGTTACCGTCCTGTCCTCGTTTGCCGCTTTTTCCGCTCCGCTGATTATCTCGGGCTTTCTTGCAAGCTCGGGTACTGTTGAAGCACCGCTTTCATAAGAAGCACCGAGCAACTTAAGTCCGGCACGGTTTATTGAAATTACCGAAAGATCGTTATCGTAAAGAATTACGCCGTCCTGAAGGCTTTCAAGTATGAAGCGTTCCTTTTCACGCTCGTCTTCAAGCGTCTTCATATTATCCTGTATGCTTTTACGCATAAAATTGAACATTGTGACAAATTCGTCAAGCTCGGGGTACTTATGCGACGGTATCTCCTCAAGTTCTGCAGAGATTTTTTCGTCACCGACATATTTCATGCCGCTCATAGCCTTTGATATGCTGTTTATCGGCTTCATTATCTGGCGGGCAACACTGCTTACCGCTATAAGTCCTGCTATTATGCCTATTGCGGCGGCTATCAGCATGGGCGCTATGAACATTGACGCAAAATCCATATAGCTGTTTATATTGTAGCTTATTCTGATTATATCGTCATCCTTAACCTTCATAGCGGCATAAATCTGATTTTTGCCGAGCGTCTTTGAATATCTTACGGCTACTCCGCTTCCTGTAAGCTCTGCCTGCTTTATCTCCTCACGGGTACTGTGGTTATCGTCCGGCTCACCGTCGATATAGGTGTCTACAAATACAGTTCCGTCCTTATTGATAAAGCTCACTCTGGCGTTGCCGACAAGTGAGCTTAATCTGTTCGCAAGGTCATAGTCATGGTCGGTTTCGTCCTCATATATCACACGGATAAGTCCGAGAGAAGTCAGCATATCGCTTTTTCTGACGTTCTGCTCCGTGCTTGAAAGAAGTGCGGTAGCAGATACAACGCACACCGACATAACTATCGCAATTACTATAAGAAAACGTACTATAAGTGCTTTTTTCATCTGTACGTCCTCCTGTTATTCTCCTATAAATCTGTAGCCTACTCCTCTTACCGTTTTGATAAGATGAGCGTTCTCGGCATCATCGCTGAGTTTTTTTCTGAGCGTTCCTATGTGCATATCGAGCGTTCTGGTTTCACCGACAAAATCTATGCCCCACACTTTCGTGAGAAGCTCCTCACGGCTGACTACTCTTGCCCTGTTCTTAAGAAGATACAAAAGAAGCTCGTATTCCTTCAGCGTAAGTTCTATCGGTCTGCCGTCACGGCTCACCTCTCTGAGAGATGTGTTTACCGTTATGCCGCCTGCAGTAATCTTATCGGAAGCACTGTCTGATGTGCTTCTGCCGGAACGCCTTAAAAGTGCCTTTATTCTTGCAGCAAGTTCCATAATGCCGAACGGCTTTGTGAGATAATCGTCTGCGCCGTTTTCAAGCCCGAACACCTTGTCTATCTCGGCCGATTTTGCTGTCAGCATAAGTATAGGCGTATTCTTTGTCTGCTCGTTTTCACGAAGGATCTTCACCGCCTGCACACCGTCCATACCCGGCAGCATTATGTCAAACAGGAATATATCCGGCACCTGCTTTTCGGTTGCGGCAAGGCAATCCTCCGCACTGACAAAGCTCTCCACCTCGTATGAATAAGCCGAAAGAGCTACCGTCACAAGCTCTCTTATACTGTCGTCGTCCTCAGTTATATAGATACGTTCAGCCATTATATCAGCCTCCAAAGTTTATATAATACGGGTATTCTTGTATTCTCCCGTCTTGAAGAATTCCACCCACTCGCAGATATTTACCGCATGGTCGGCTATTCTTTCAAGATATTTTACTATCATAAGGGCATCGACCGCAACATCGCCGCTGCAATGCTCGCTCTTTATAAGCTCTACTATGCGGTTTCTTATAGAAACGAACAGCTCGTCAACCTCATCGTCAGCCTTTATCGTTTCATTTGCAAGCGTCATATCTGTAGTTACAAATGAATCTATAGAGTGCGAAACCATTATTATTACCTTTTCGCTCATAGTCTGTATCTCTTTTACTATGTGCATAATAGCGGATACGTCTGCGGTAAGGCTGATCTCCGCAATATCTGCGGCATTGTCGGCTATACGTTCCATATCTGTCACCATTTTGAGCGCCGCAGAAACCTTACGGAGATCTCTTGCGACAGGCTGTTCACGCAGTATTATAGACAGGCACTGGCTCTCGATGTTCTTCTCTTCCTCATCTACCGCTCTGTCGCCGTCTACTACCTTTTTTGCAAGAACGGCATCGCTGTCACGCAGTGCTGTGATAGCTGAAGCTATCGCCTCCTCTATCATTCCGCCCATACGGATAAGATCGTTATTCAGCTTGCCGAGCTTATGTTCAAATGTTTCTCTCATTTCTGTTTGCCCTTTCTAATATAATATCACACATAACGTATAAAATCAACCGAAACGTCCTGTGATATAATCTTCCGTCCGCTTATCAGCGGGACGTGAGAACAGTTCGTCTGTCGGTGCGTACTCGACCATTTCTCCTACAAGGAAGAATGCCGTGTAGTCCGAAATTCTTGTTGCCTGCTGCATATTGTGAGTTACAATAGCTACCGTGTACTTTTCCTTGAGCGTGTTCATAAGCTCCTCGATTTTAAGCGTTGATACAGGGTCGAGCGCCGATGTAGGCTCATCCATAAGAATGACCTCAGGCTGAACGGCGATTGCTCTTGCGATACAGATTCTCTGCTGCTGGCCGCCCGAAAGGCTGAGTGCGGATTTATGAAGTCTGTCCTTTACCTCGTCAAAAACAGCCGCACCGATAAGGCTCTCCTCGACTATCCTGTCAAGCTTTGCCTTGCTCTTTATGCCGTGTACTCTCGGTCCGTATGCTATGTTATCGTAAATGCTCATCGGGAAGGGGTTGGGCTTCTGGAACACCATTCCTATCCTACGGCGCAGTACGTTAGTATCAACGCCGTCAGCGTAGATGTCCTCGCCGTCAAGCAGGAACCTGCCTGTTATCTTACAATCCGGTATCAGATCGTTCATACGGTTAAGGCTTTTCAGATATGTGGATTTGCCACAGCCCGAAGGACCGATGAAGGCGGTTATCTTATTTGTCTTTATATCAAGGTTTATGTCCTTGAGAGCGTGATTTTCTCCGTAATACAGATTTACATTTCTTGTACAGAGCTTCACATCGCTCTGAGGTACGATTATATCTGACATTGTTTATCCTCTTTTCTTTTTACGGCATTATACCGAGCGTTTCTTTCTTATTCTGTAAGCAACCAGCTTTGCGCATATATTGATTATAAGCACTGTTACAAGCAGTACAAGCGCTGTAGAGAATGCGTACTTCATTTCGGCACCGCCACGCTGTGCGTACTGGTAAAGCTGAACAGTGAGCGAGCCGCCCTGATTCATCACCTTGCCGAAAATATCGCCGAGCGAATTTATACCTACCTCAGCAGCAATACCCGCTGTGAAGATAAGCGCCGCAGACTCGCCTACTATTCTGCCTATGGACAGGATTACCGAGGTCAGTATACCGTCTATACAGCTTGGAAGAACAACGGTCCTTATAGTATGCCACTTAGGTGCGCCAAGTCCGACAGCACCCTCTCTGTAGCCCATAGGAACGGTCTTTATCGCCTCCTGCGTGGTACGGATTATGGTGGGCAGTACCATTATTGACAATGTCAGCGCACCTGTAAGCAGTGAGTAGTTTACCTTGAAGATATTGTAGAAGAACACACTGCCGAAAAGTCCGTATATGATTGAGGGGATACCTGCAAGCGTTTCGGTAGTGAATTCGATTATTCTTGTAAGTCTGCCCTGCTTTGCGTATTCGGTAAGATATATTGCCGCACCTACACCGACAGGTGTTGCGATGATAAGCGTAATCACTACAAGATAAAGCGTATTGATTATATTGCCGAGTACGCCGTAGTTTTCATAAGGATATGAGAACGCCGGAGTTGTAAGGAAGTTCAGACTCATTCCATCTGTGCCTTTTACGGCTATGTATATAATCATACCGAGCGTCAGCGCAACGACTATGCCGGACGAAAGAAAAATCAGAGCCTTCAGCACTATGTCGCTTACTCTTCTGCGCTTTTTAGTAAGAGAATTCGTAACTGCTTTTGCCATAATCTATCACGCCTTTCCTACGGTCTTTGCCGCTTTTTCCTTTTTGCCGCCCTTTTTGAGTATACCGTTGAGTATCAGATTTATTATCATAATGAACACGAACAGCACAAGTCCTATCGCAAAGAGCGCCTCTCTGTGAAGTCCGCTCGAATACGGGAATTCGGCAACGATACCTGTTGTGAGGAATTTTACCGATGAGAACAGCTCCGGCATATTTGCGCTGTTGCCTGCAACAAGGATAATAGCCATAGCCTCACCTATCGCTCTGCCGACACCGAGAACGACACCGGACGCAATACCCGACTTTGCGGCGGGGATAACTACCTTGAAGATAGTCTGTATCTTGGTTGCTCCCAGTCCGTAGCTTGCCTCTCTGTATTCGGACGGGACAGCGGATATTGCGTTCTCCGAAATGTTTATGATAGTGGGAAGTATCATTATAGCAAGTACGATTATGGCACTTGCAAGGTTTGCGCCGCCCGTAAACTGATGTGTAGGATCATTAGCATAAATGACCTCCTCAAGTGCGTACATAAGCGGCTTTACAAGATTTGCGCCGAGCAAACCGTATATAACCGACGGGATACCCGCAAGAAGCTCGACCGCAGGCTTTACTACGTTCTTCATAGCTTTAGGAGCAAGCTCGGACAGGAACACCGCTGTGAGAAGTCCTATCGGAACACCGATCACTATTGCGCCGAGAGTACCGAATACCGATGTGAGAATCAGCGGGAGGATACCGAACTGTTCTTTCTTTGCGTACCATGTGTCGCCGAACAGGAAATCGGTCAAGCCGATTTTTCCGATGGCGGGAGCACCCGATATTATCATATAAATTGTTATCATCAGGACGCACGCTACCGCTGTGATCCCACACACGGTAAATATGTACTTCATTACACGCTCTGTAACGTTTGTGAATCCCGATTTTTTATTTCTTATAGCAGATCTCTGCTTTCCGACTGAGCCTACCGCAACTGCTGCGCCGCTTGTCTTTTCCAAGTAAACCATCCTTTCAGGGCTATACATACTTATACAGCAAATTCCGGTAACGGATTGCTACCGGAAAAGTGCTTACTGTATAGGAATTATCGACTTGTTTTTTACTTTACGGGAACTGCACCCTGTGCAAGTACGAGTGCCTGACCTTCTTCTGAGAGAATGAAGTCAAGGTAAGCCTTAACGAGCTTGTTATCGGAACCCTTGAGTGTTGCGCAGATGAAGGGTCTCTGTACTTCGTAAGCGCCGCTCTTTACGTTTTCTTCTGTAGCTTCAACACCACCGATCTTGAGTGCCTTTACTGTTTCGTCAACGTTTGCAAGTGAAGCGTAACCGATAGCGCCGTCTGTTGTTGCTACTGCGTTGATAACTGAACCTGTAGACTCAAGCTCCTGTGCGTACTTCGGTTCCTTGTCGCCCATTACGATAGACTCGAAACCGTCTCTTGTACCTGAACCGTCCTCACGGCCGATAACTACGATTGACTTATCATCGCCGCCAAGCTCCTTCCAGTTTGTGATCTCGCCTGAGTAAACCTTAGCGAGATCCTCAAGTGTGATGTCTTCAAGCTTGTTTGCGGGGTTTACTACGAGAGCGATACCGTCAAGTCCTACTACTGTAGCGTCAAGCTTTTCAGCTTCTTCGTCCTTGAGCTTTCTTGATGAGTTACCGATGTCGCACTTGCCTTCTGACGCTTCCTGGATGCCTGTACCTGAACCTGTGAGGTTTAAGTTAACTGTTACACCCTTGTTCTTTTCCATAAATGCACCGTTAACAGCCTTGATAACCTTTTCCATTGATGTTGAGCCGTTCATTGACAGTGTGCCGCTGAGTTCTTCTGTAGCAGCTGATGATGCTTCGCTTGCAGATGTGCCTGCTGCAGATGAATCTGTGCCTGCTACGCTGCTTGTTGCAGTTTGGGAACAGCCTGTTGCTGCAGCAACTATTGCTGCGCCTGCGATAAGTGATATTAACTTCTTGTTCATGTTGTTGTCCTTTCTTAAGGGTCATACCCCTCGGAGTTTTCCTGATACTCCATAATATTTATGTACGTTTTTTATCTGTCGTTCGGTTTCCCTCCCGGCTACATTTCATATTATAGTCGCAACGGGCTTTACATTAAAGCAAGGAATGGTATAAAGTCGGTAAAGTTTTTGTAAAGCCGCATATTCCGCATAGCAAAGCCAAACTATACACCGACTTTACATTTTTGCCGTGCAACTTTACATTTGATTTTTAACGCTTTACAGCTTTCAGCCGTCACTACGAATAGCTTTATATCTTGATTTGACGGTTAATTTATGGTAGAATAATATCAAAAGTTACACGAAAGAAGGTATAATATGCCACACTCATCGGGCGGAGGCTCTCACGGGGGCGGAAGCCACCACTCCTCCTCATCGCACAGCTCGTCACGCCGTTCATCATCGGGAGGCGGCTCAAGCAGAATAAGAACCAGCCACACATATTTCCCCGGTGCAAGAAGATTCGTCTACTACAGAAACGGCGTTCCGAACTACGTCTACTCGGATACCGATTTATCAAAAGGTCCGAGCAAGCTGAGATTTTTAATGCTCATATTCTATGTACCGTTTGTTCTGGCGGCGTTCTTGATGATATTCACGTCTTTCGGCGTACCCGAAAAGCTGAAGGTAGATTATAACTCGCAGATAGTCATACAGGACGACGCTCAGGTACTCGGAGATACAACGAAGCTCGGCGACGCACTTGAGGATTTCTTCAACACAACGGGTATTTCTCCCGCGGTAATGACTGTGTACAACTCCGACTGGGAGGATAACTATACCGACCTTGAGAAGTACGCTTATGAGCTTTATGTAAACCGGTTCTATGACGAAAAGCACTGGCTGATAGTGTATTCTCAGCCGAAAGATCCCGATGACGAATTCAACAACTGGTACTGGGAGGGTATGCAGGGCGATGATACCGACAGTATCATTACTTCATCCGTAGCATACGATTTTACAAACGATCTGCACAAGAGGCTGCTTGTCGAGGGAACAAAAGTAAATGACGCTATCACCGACAGCTTCAACGCACTTACTCCCACCATAATGAAGTTCAGATTTGAGGGCGAAACCTTCGGAATAGGACTGTTTATGCTCCTGTTCGTCTGCGTTCACGCATTCTTTATGGTATTCTTCCGACCTAACGCAAATAAATACAAGGGAGCAAAGGAAGTGCCTCTTGACGACAACTACGCTCATCCTCAGCAGACTGCACCGCAGCCGCAATCTGTCGTAATGAAGCAGGCATCATGCGAATACTGCGGAGGTGTCTATACCGTAGGCAGCTGCAACGCCTGCCCTCACTGCGGCGCACCTATTCAGCCGCAGGATTACACTGTTCCTGTACATAACGGCACGAGTACAGCAAGCACAACAAGCACAAACACGCATTAACAATCATTGAGGTATAATATGAACGGCTCACAGATAACAGATTCACCGATAGGCGCTGTACTGCTTATAATCGGCTCAGTCATAGCGGTTATGGCGCTTGTCTGTGTCATCATTCAGATTTACAAAAATCATATTTCAGACAGAAGTATGTGCCGTGAAATTTACGGTACAGATAAGCCTGCCAAGCATAAAAGTGTGCCGAAAAAATTAAAGGCTCTCGAAGAACGTTTTCGGGAGCTTGATATTCCGCCGGTTTATTCGTTCACAGGTAATTGCTACTGCGAACATTTCACGATAACGGCGAAACGTGAATTTATATTTTATGTATGCTGTCACACGGTTGGCGGCGAAACGCTTGACAAAAAGCTGTTTTTAAATTCAGAAAAAGCAAGGCGGTACATTTTCCGTGAGGTTATGGATATAGTTCTGAACAGTTACGGAGAAGAAGGGTATCAGGTATACGCTTCAAAGCTCACTGCCGAGGAAAAAGCAATGCTCGGTATATAATCCGCAGGATTTAAGCCGCATATAAACGCAAAAATCCCCTCCGCTTTTGCGGAGGGGACAGTTTTATGCTTTGTCTGTCAATCAGACACTGCTGTGCTTCTTAACGTAGTCTACAACCTCGTCAACAGTTGTGAATGCCATGCTTACGCAGGTATCTGCACAACCGTAGTAGATAGCGATTCTGCCTGTATCAGCGTCGCAGAGTGCTGCGCAGGGGAATGTAACGTTCTGAACGTCGCCTACGCACTCATAGTACTCTCTGGGGTTGAGAAGGTACTCAGCGCAACGATACTTAACCTTCCAGGGCTTGTCGATGTCGAGGATGGCAGCTGAGAAGCTGTATACATAGCCGTTGCAGCTCTGGAGAACGCCGTGGTAGAATACCAGCCAGCCTTCGCTTGTCTCTATCGGGATAGGACCTGCACCGATCTTGAGTGATTCCCAGCCCTTCATAGGAGCCATAACGTGTCTGTGCTCGCCCCAGTACTTCATATCGAGCGACTGTGAAAGGTACATATCGCCGAAAGGTGTGTGACCGCTGTCTGAAGGACGGCTGAACATAACGTACTTGCCGTTTATCTTACGGGGGAACAGAACACCGTTTCTGTTAAAGGGAAGGAATGCGTTCTCGCACTGGTGGAACTCCTTGAAGTCCTTTGTCCAGCCCACACCGATTGTAGGCTTCCAGCCGTATGCGTTGCACCATGTAATCCAGAATCTGTCCTCGATCCATACGCATCTGGGGTCGTAACCGTACTGCCAGGGGTTAGCTTCTGCAGTTTCGGGGTCGTCGTTTATCCATTCAACCTTTTCTTCGTTGAGGTTCCAGTGTACGCCGTCCTCAGAGAAGCCTGCGTGGATAGCCATGTTTCTTTCCTTGTCGTCAACACGGAAAACACCTGCGAACTTGCCCTTTTCGCTCTCGAAAGGAACAACTGCGCTGTTGAAGATAGAGTTGCTGGTAGGAAGAAGGTCACGGGGGATTATGGGGTTGTTGTCTGCACGCCAGATAACGTCCTTACAGCCTGCGGGTCTGTCCTGCCAGGGAATGTTCGGTAATGATGTACCGTTGATAACTTTTACGTTCATACTTGATTCTCCTTGATAAGTCATATTTCCGTTAAGAAGCGTAAATCGCTCTTTGTATTAAGTATATCATAGCCATTCTTCAAATGCAAGAGTTTTTGTTAAATTTTTTTACTTAATTTTTAGACTAATAAACTAAAAACAGATTAAATTTTGATTACAAATCTACATTGCGTATTATAGCAGAGCATTCTGTGCTGTTGCTTATATCCGATGCGTTGAAAAAATGCAAATAACAAAATTGCGGATAAAATTACAGCACCTGTAAATCGGGCATTCGGAAATTTTCACAAACAAGCAGTTAGAATATACTAACGATTTGAGTTAGAATAAACAAACTTTTTGTATTTGCGTTAGTCGGTTTGATTTTTGCTTGACAAACCGCTCTGCTGTGAGTACAATATTTTTTGTTAGCAAGTGCTAACCTTTTATTTAGCAATCGAGTTAGCTTGTTCTAATTTAATTAGCATTAACTAATAAGGTTAGCCATGACTATAAGCAGACAGTCGGAACAAAAGAAAGGATGACGTTCTATGATGCCGCTCATACTCGCATCTGAGGGTGACGAAAATATCATAAAGAAAATCGGCGGAAGTCCTGAGGTCAAGAAGCATCTTGAAAACTTAGGATTTGTAGTCGGTGGCAACGTAAAAGTCGTTACAACTGTAAACGGTAACCTTATCGTGAATGTCAAAGAGGCAAGGGTTGCGATAAGCAAGGAAATGGCACAAAGAATCATGATATGATTCTTATTATAGAGGAGGATAACCGATGAAGACATTAAAACAGGCAACTGTCGGAGAAACCGTCAAGGTTGTCAAGCTGCACGGCGAGGGCGCTATCAAGCGCAGAATTATGGATATGGGGCTTACAAAGGGCGTAGAGGTATACGTCCGCAAGGTAGCGCCATTAGGCGACCCTGTTGAAGTAACGGTAAGAGGCTATGAGCTTTCGCTCAGAAAAGCCGACGCCGAAATGGTAGAGGTCGAATAATCTCTGCGTTTCAACAATTTGATCAGGTAATAAACTTAAATGGTTAGTGAAAGCTAAGACTTTTATGGCTTTATGAAAGAGAGGAATTTTCCCGATGAGTTTAAAGATTGCGCTCGCAGGTAACCCTAACTGCGGCAAAACCACATTGTTCAACGCTCTGACGGGCTCAAACCAGTTTGTAGGTAACTGGCCCGGCGTTACCGTTGAAAAGAAGGAGGGTAAGCTCAAAAAGAGCAACGGAGTAGTAATTACCGACTTACCCGGTATCTATTCGCTGTCACCCTACACACTTGAAGAAGTAGTTGCAAGAAACTATCTTATCGAGGAGCGTCCCGACGCTATACTCAATATCATTGACGGTACGAACCTTGAAAGAAACCTTTACCTTACAACACAGCTCACAGAGCTTGGCATTCCTGTTGTAATCGCCATCAATATGATGGATATAGTAAAGAAGAACGGCGACAAGATAAACATTGAGGAGCTTTCAAGGGAGCTTGGATGTAAAGTTGTCGAAATCTCGGCTCTTAAGGGTACGGGAATAAAGGAAGCCACAGACGCTGCAGTTGAAGCGGCTAAGAACGGCAAGACAGTTCCTATGCACACATTCTCAGGTCCTGTTGAGCATACGATAGCTCACATAGAGGAAGCCGCAGTACACAATATGCCCGAAGAACAGCAGAGATGGTACGCTATAAAGCTGTTCGAGCGTGACGACAAGGTTATCGAAAAGCTGAATCTTGACAGCGCTGTAATGGCTCACATTGACGAAGACATAAAGAATGTCGAAAAAGAGCTTGACGATGACGCAGAAAGCATTATAACAAACGAAAGATACGTTTACATAGCTGAGATTATCAAGGGCTGTTACAAGAAGAAATCGGCAGGCAAGCTGACAACCTCGGATAAGATTGATAAGGTCGTTACAAACCGTTTTGCCGCACTTCCGATATTCGCTGTAATAATGTTCCTCGTTTACTATATTTCAATGGTAACAGTAGGTACAGCCGCAACAGACTGGGCTAATGACGGACTGTTCGGTGACGGCTGGCATTTGTTCGGAATAGGCTCGGCAGATTATGAGGACGCATCGGGTGCCTACTCTGACGCTTTGGAGGCTGTTAACGGTTTCGTTACAATAGAGCCTGACAGTGAGGATTTTGAGCCAGGTACTGCTCTTGAAACACTCAAGTCATACAAGCCCGAAGGCGACAATCCTTCAGTGCAGATAGATGTAGAGGACGAGGAAACACTTGAAGTAAGCCAGCTTACAGTTTACTACAAGGAAATCCCTGCAAACGCAGATGAAGACACGACGCTCGGCATCACATATCTTGACGCTGTAAAGTACTTTGAAGAAGGCGGCGAAAGCGCATTTGAAGAACCCGATCCCGCAAGCTACGGCGTATGGGTACCCGGTATCCCCGTACTTATCGAGCAGGGTCTTGACGCTGTTAACTGCGTAGACTGGTTAAAGGGTCTTATCCTTGACGGTATTGTTGCCGGTGTAGGCGCTGTACTCGGCTTCGTTCCGCAGATGCTCGTACTGTTCATTCTGCTTGCTATTCTTGAGGCTTGCGGTTATATGGCCCGTATCGCATTCGTGCTTGACCGTATCTTCAGAAAATTCGGTCTTTCAGGTAAATCGTTCATACCGATACTTGTCGGCACAGGCTGCGGTATCCCCGGTATCATGGCATCAAGAACAATTGAAAACGAGCGTGACCGCCGTATGACGATCATGACAACAACATTTATCCCCTGCGGCGCTAAGCAGCCGTTCATAGCAATGATAGCAGGCGCTATCTTCGGTGGTTCACCCTGGATTGCAACGGGCGCATACTTCTTAGGTATGGCGGCTATCATCGTTTCGGGTATCATTCTTAAGAAGACAAAGATGTTCGCAGGAGATCCCGCTCCGTTCGTAATGGAGCTTCCCGCATACCACATTCCTACAGTCGGAAACGTACTGCGTTCAATGTGGGAGCGTGGCTGGTCATTCATCAAGAAGGCAGGCACTATCATCCTCCTTTCAACTATCGTAGTCTGGTTCACATCATTCTTCGGCTGGGTAGACGGTGCATTCACAATGCTCGATGAATCACAGATGGATTGCAGTATCTTAGCTAATATTGGTAAGGCTATCTGCTGGATATTCGCACCTCTCGGCTGGGGCGACTGGCAGGCGACTGTTGCGGCTGTTACAGGTCTTGTTGCAAAGGAAAATATCGTTGCGACAATGGGTATCCTTTACGGAAGCGGCGACGCTACTGTATGGCAGACGCTTGCAAGCAGCTTCACAGCTGTAACGGGTATGTCGTTCCTCGTATTCAACCTTCTGTGCGCTCCCTGCTTTGCCGCAATGGGTGCTATCAAGCGTGAAATGAACAACGCTAAGTGGTTCTGGTTTGCAATCGGTTATGAGTGCGGTTTTGCTTATGTAATCGCTCTTATGATAAACTACTTCGGCAAGCTGTTCACAGGCGCACTTGCAGGCGCAGGTGACATAATCGGTCTTATAGTTGCATTCCTTCTCCTTGCCGCTCTTATCTACCTTCTCGTTCGTCCTTACAAGGAAAGCAAGAAGCTCGGCGTTAAGGTCAAGGTTACAAAGTAAGGTCTTATTTCAGAAATAAAAAGGAGTGATCTTTATGGATCCTGTTATCGGTTCAATAATCGTAGCGGTAATTTTACTTGCGGTGATCATACTGATCATTCACAAGCTGGTAAGCGACAAGAAAAAGGGCAAGTTCTCTTGCGGCGGCTGCGTCGGATGCAGCGGTCACTGCGCCCAGTGCCACGGCTGTAGTTCAGCCCCCGAGTCGCAGACGAAGAAAAGCAAATAAGTAATCAATAAAAGTATGAAGCGGAGCCGTATGGTTCCGCTTTTGCTTTGAAAAGGAAGATAAAAAATATCCGCACTGCCGTGCAGCATTCGTGGCAGTGCGGATAAATTTATCTGTTTATTTCAGCTTTTCGGCATCGGGTATGGCGTCTGTTACCTCTACCTCAGCCTTCTGCTTGTAGCAGGCGAATATCTCGTCAAGCTCAAGCTTTTTCATCTTAGGTGTGACAAGGCTCACAAGCGGTACGATTATAAGTCCTGCGACCATAAGGAACATACCGAAGTTTACGGGAGATGCAATGTTGAAGCCGAGTATAGTACCTGCAGGCTTGATTATCATATGCAGTACGGTGCCGATAACGCCTACGCCGAAGCTGACGTAAACGCTTATCTTGGTAACGCCCTTCCAGAAAAGTCCGTACATAAACGGTGCTAAGAACGCACCTGCAAGTGCACCCCACGAATAGCCCATAAGGTCGGAGATAAGAGCGTTCTTGTTGAGGGCGATGATTACCGATATTGCAAGGAAGATTGCTATGAAGGCACGCATTACTATAAGCGACTTCTTTTCGTCGAGCTTATTCTTGCAAAGCGGATTTATAAGGTCGAGCGTCAACGTTGAGCTTGATGTAAGCACAAGCGATGACAGCGTTGACATTGATGCGGAAAGAACGAGGATAACGACAATACCGATAAGTATTTCGGGGAGCGATTCGAGCATCTTCGGGATAATTCCGTCCGAGCCTATCTGCGTAAACTCCTCATCAGATACGAATATTCTGCCGAAGCCGCCGAGGAAGTAGCTTCCGCCCGCAACTACAAGTGCAAAGACAGTTGATACAATAGTGCCTGTTCTGATAGAACGCTCGTCCTTTATCGTATAGAACTTATGTACCATCTGAGGAAGTCCCCACGTTCCGAGCGATGTGAGTATAATTACGCCGAGCAGGTTTATCGGATCGGGTCCGAAGAACGAAACGAATCCGCCGTTGAGACCGGGAGAAGCCGTGCCCTCCGTGCTGATATGCGACAGCTGATTCAAAGCCTCGCTGAAACCGCCCTTTGAGGCAAGTGTAGCCGCAATTACCGCAACTATACCGACAAGCATTATAATTCCCTGCACGAAGTCATTGAGCGCCGTTGCCTTATAGCCGCCGACTATAACGTATACTGCGGTAATTACCGCCATACCGACAACGCAGAACGAATAATCAATATTGAACGCCATTCCGAACAGTCTTGACAGGCCGTTATAAACGCTGGCTGTGTACGGGATAAGGAATACGAACACGATTATCGCCGAGATTATCTTCATAGCCTTGCTGTTGAAGCGTCTGCCGAAAAATTCCGGCATTGTGGCTGATTCAAGATGCTTTGACATTACTCTTGTTCGTCTGCCTAAGATGAGCCACGGCAGAAGCGAGCCGAGTATTGCGTTTCCTATGCCTATCCAGGTTGAAGCAAGTCCGAAGTTCCAGCCGAATTTTCCTGCATATCCGACAAAGATAACAGCCGAAAAATAAGATGTACCGTATGCAAAAGCCGTGAACCACGGTCCTACGCTTCTGCCGCCGAGTACGAAGTCATTAACTGTGGAAGTCTTTTTACGGCAGTATATGCCTATGCCGACTACCGACAGAATGTACAGGATGAGTATTGCTAATATCATTTTCTGTCCCCTTATAAAAGAAATAATTATGACCGTTTAAAGTGCTATCGCTTTCAAGTTACGTCACTTTAAACGGCTAAAATGATTATATACGAAAAAACCCTCTTTGTCAAGCGAATGACAGGAGGGTTTTAAATAATCGTTATTTGTTACAAAAGAGGTAGGGGGAAATTATGCAAGATTACATCTTGGCTAAGCGTAGGAAAAGTTTTTAGTTTGATGTGCTTCTATTATATCCTTTTAACATTTTTCTATCGTGGCAAGCTACCGATAGTTCTTTTTGTCAGACAGCACTTCTCGGGTTCGCTATTCTAATCAATACACCTGTCAATATGAACGAGGGAAAGCACCAAAGAGACTAGGGCAAGGGAGCTAGGCGCCCCCTCTCCCTATCTCTTAGGTTCTCTCCCTCGTGGCTCCCTCTTTCCTTACTCACACCCCCACTCCGCCTGGGGTGTTGGCTGAACTCGTTAAACTACCTGTACATTATATATCCTGTCAATTCAGGGACGCTTAACGCTACACGTCCGCATGTTAGTACATATATCGCAGGTTAGTGGCGTTTTTTTGAAAGGTCAATGTCAGTGCAGTTGCACTGATACACTCACGAAAATATTACTGCCTTGTCGGTATGGAAAATGTTTTCAGCGGTGTTGGCGATATGTTTAACGTTACAAATTAAATAATAATCGTTTTTTCGACAGACTGCAGACGTTGAGAAACACACGCAGACAAGGAAACCGCTCCGACAGGCGTACAAAGGTACGTTGAGGGGCGGTTGACGCAGTAAGCAAAAATGCTTTCACACAGCCGTTTTTTACGGCTGTGTGAAATTCATTTATTTATCGGATTTTTAGTTTGTGCCAATTTACTTTTCTGCATTTTTGCGGTGCGTGGGTTTATCGACAGTCTGTGCAAGATTACATCTTGCTTAGCCGTCTTCCCTTGTTACCTTATCAAGAGCGATTGATGTTATAATCTTTTTATCTCCGCTCTTTGTGACAACATAAGTCATAGACTTACTTGAAACCTGCTCATTGACAAGACCGGGTATAGATACCGTAGGCGGATAATAATCAACGGTGAGCGTGTATGTTTCGCCGACATTGCTTATTTTCGAAACTACGGGGTAGTAGTTCGGGATACGGTTTGTGTCTGCCACGATGTATACCTTTTTCTCGGAATTGTAGGTTGCAAGATCCTGCACATGACCTACTGTCTGGTGCTTTACCTCGATACTGCTTCCGAAAATATTCTTTGCCGCAGTTTCAACGTCAAATTCGGGGATATACATTACGCCCGTGTCCGTTTCATAGTTGGATGTGTCGCCCGTGAGAAGTATCTTTGAAACGGCTATCTTTATTATAGTGGATTGTGTAAGCGTTGAAGCATCCTCAAAGCTGGGGGGATCGGTTGCGACAACGGGATAAAGGTAAAGGGCGAACTCTTCCTTAAGGCCGGTCTGATTGGCTATCCTGCCTATCCCGCCGCTGATCGCTATTACGGTATTTACCGCACCGACTACAGCGAACACGATAATGAGAAGTCCGACAACAAAGTATGCTATCTTCTTTGCGAGCCCTTTGTGACGGTGTTCGGGAACATCGACAACGATGACCTCGTCCTGCTCAATCTCGCTCGGATCCTCCGACAGTGCCTCCTCTATAGAGCCTGCAAGTCCGTGAAGAACCTTGTTCTCGCTTTTTGCCTCTATACGATTTTTATTCTTAATCCTCTTTTTTGCCATTTATAAGCGTTCCTCCTACCCTCTTGTCTGACCGTTTCCGTTGACAAGATATTTGAACGTTGTCAGAGCCTCAAGGCCCATAGGTCCTCGTACATGGAGCTTCTGCGTTGATATGCCTATCTCTGCTCCCAGTCCGAATTCAAAGCCGTCCGTAAAGCGTGTGCTGGCATTTACATATACAGCCGCCGCATCGACTTCACGCTGGAATTTCTCTGCATTACGCAGATACTCGGTCACTATACACTCGCTGTGGCCTGTGCCGAAGCGGTTGATATGAGCTATAGCTTCATCTATATCATCTACTGTCTTTACGGCAATCTTAAGGTCAAGGAACTCCCTGCGGTAATCTTCATCATCGGCTATCTTTTCAAGCGTGATATATGCACTGCTTGCTTCATCGCCGACAAAGGTCACCTTTCCGTTCCACCTTTCTGCGAGCTTCTTCAAAAAGCCCTCCGCTATATTCTTGTGCACAAGTACGTTTTCGATGGCGTTGCACACAGACGGGCGCTGTGTCTTTGCATTATCTACTATATCCACTGCCATATCAATGTCGGCAAAGCGGTCAACATAAACGTGGCAGTTGCCCTCGCCTGTCTGTATTACGGGTACTGTAGCATTCTTTATTACGGCGTTTATAAGTCCGCCGCCGCCTCTTGGGATAAGCACGTCAACATATTCGTTTGCTTTCATAAGCTCGGTTGCGGTATCTCTTGAGGTGTCTTCTACAAGCTGTACGATGTCAGGATTGACGCCGTGCTTTTCAGCCGCCGCTCTCATAATACCGACAAGGCACTTGTTTGAATTTATCGCATCACTGCCGCCACGCAGAATTACAGTATTGCCGGCTTTAAGGCAAAGGCATCCTGCGTCTACCGTAACATTGGGGCGTGACTCGAAAATAATGCCGATAACGCCGAGCGGTACAGATTTTTTTATTACGGTAAGACCGTTAGGCAAGGTGTTTCCGCCGAGAATTTTTCCTACGGGGTCGGGCAATGCCGCAACCTGTCTTACACCCTCAGCCATACCATCTATTCTGGCATCGGTAAGGGTAAGACGGTCTACCATAGAAGCCGCCATGTTATTTTCGTGCGCCGCAGTTATGTCAAGCTCGTTTGCCTTTTTTATTTCATCTCTGCCGTTTTCAAGCATTACGGCGATAGTGGCGAGTATATCGTTTTTAAGCGACTGCGACAGCATAGCTGAGTTTTTAGCCGCCGATTTTGCCTTTTTTCCGAGTTCGTCTATGTAGCTCATATTTTTCCTTTCAGTCCTCATCTGCGGTGAATACTGTGCAGACAGCCTTATTCTCAAACAGATCGTAAAGTATTTCGGGACGCTGACCGTTTATTATTACAGTCGGTATGCCGTGCTCCTTTGCGATAGTAGCCGCCTCAAGCTTTGTTATCATACCGCCGCTTGCAAACTCACTGCCCTTGTCCTTTGCCGAACTTATCATCTCGCTTGTTATCTGCTTTACCTCAGGAATCAGCTTTGCGCCGGGAAGTTTAGGGTTCTTGTCGTATAAGCCGTCAACATCGGTAAGGATTATCAGAAGGTCGGCACTGCACAGCGCCGCTACTATTGCGGATAATGTATCGTTCTCGTCAAAGTCAAGCTCCTGTATCGAAACCGTATCGTTTGCGTTGATTATAGGCACTATGCCCATATCAAGAAGCGTATTGAACGTGTTTATAACGTTCTCTTTTCTTGTCTTGTTGCTGATAACGTCACGGGTAAGGAGCACCTGTGCGACCGTGTGATTGTAGTTTGCGAATTCACGGTCGTAAATGTGCATAAGCTCGCACTGACCTATAGCGGCGCAAGCCTGCTTTTTCGGCATCTCCTTAGGCTTCGAGTGAAGTCCTGCCTTTGCCGCACCTACTCCCTGTGCGCCCGATGTAACAAATATCACATCCTTGCCGGAATTTTTCAGATCCGACATTACCTCTATCAGCTTTGAAACACGTCTTATATTAAGATTGCCTGTGTTATGGGCAAGCGTGCTTGTGCCTACCTTTATAACAATTCTCTTTACGCTTGAAAAATCCATCATATATTTCCTCTTGCTTAGTCGAGCAGAATACGCTCGTCACAATATTCACATTCGCATATATCGCCCTGTACCTTGAAGCTGTGGGGGAGATAATGCTCAGTCTTTGTAATGCACTTGGGATTTGTGCATTCAACATCGTTCTTTATCGTGCCTGTCAGCAGCTTAGGTGCGCCGAGCCTGCCCTCAAGCACGGACATTATAAGTGCCATACGCACGAACATTCCGTTCTTTGCCTGAGTAAAGTACATTGCTCTCGGATCGTCATCCACATCCATTGCTATCTCGTCTATTCTGGGGAGCGGATGCATAACTATCATATCCTTTGGCGCTTTCTTCATTTTTTCGGTATCAAGGCGGAATACATCCTTCTGCCTGTTGTATTCCTCTTCGCTTGAAAAACGCTCCTTCTGTATTCTTGTCATATAGAGCATATCGAGCGATTCGCCTGTTATCGCCTCGTCAAGAGAATATATCTCCTTATAAGTACAGCCTCTTGCGTTAAGCACGTCCTTGATATATGACGGCAGAGCAAGTTCGGGTGTTGATATAAGTATGAACTCGTTGCCCTCATAGCGTGACAGTGCCTTAAGCTGTGAGTGTACCGTTCTTCCGTAACGCAAATCGCCGCATAGACCTATCTTCAAGTGGTCAAGCCTGCCCTTTTCGTTTTTCAGCGTCAGCATATCGGTAAGCGTCTGCGTCGGGTGCAGATGTCCGCCGTCGCCGGCATTTATAACAGGGCAATCAGCTGTGAGCGCCGCCGCTTTTGCACTGCCCTCGTATGGATTTCTCATTACAAGAATATCGGCATAGCTGCTGACTATTTTCGTTGTATCCTTGATATTTTCGCCTTTGGAAACAGAGGATGTTGACGGATTATCAAATCCTATTATAGTACCTCCGAGCCTCAGCATTGCAGTCTGAAAACTCATCTGAGTTCTTGTTGACGGCTCGTAGAACAGAGTACCCATTATCTTTCCGCTGCATCTTGAACGGTAAAGTGCGGGGTTCTTCTGAATCTGCTGTGCCAGTTCAACTATCATATTCCACTCATCAGGTGAATATGAATCGAGGTCGATAAGATTACTGAACGTTTCCATGATTGTCATTTCCTTCCTTGCTTTGCGCATCCTCGCCTTTTTGGAGAGGAGTTATATATCCTTCCTTTATGCCCTCTGTGCTTTCTTCGGGCATAAAGATAATCTTGACGGTTTTAAGTATAAGCAGAATATCTTTGGCAAGTGTATATTTTTCAATATACATAAGATCGAGCTTCAACTTATCGTAAGGGGTTGTATTATACTTGCCGACAACCTGTGCGTTACCGGTAAGTCCTGCCTTGACTTTAAGGCGGAATGCGAACTCCGGCATTTCCTTTTCATACTCACGGCTGATCTCGGGTCGCTCGGGACGTGGTCCTACGACTGACATATCGCCCTTGAAGATATTGAACAACTGCGGAAGCTCATCGAGTCTGACTTTTCTTATGAACTTTCCGACAGGGGTCACTCGTTTATCACCGTCGCTTGCAAGCCGTGCCACGCCGTCGCTCTCGGCATTTACAACCATGCTCCTGAATTTCAAAAGTTTGAATTCTTTACCGTCCTTGGTAAGGCGCACCTGCTTATACAGCACCGGACCATGATCGCACAGCTTTATAGCAATAGCTGTTATCAGCATAAACGGAGAAGCAATAATAATACCTATCGAGGACAGGAGAATGTCAAAGCAACGTTTGAAGAAGCGCTGTTCAATACCCAGTCCGTAATTTTTGGAAATGATAAGCGGCGTGTCGAACAACTCCATATTATCTCCGCCTCTTACGATAATATCGCTGATTTTCGGCACAAGATAGGTTCTTATTGATGTCTTGAAGCAGAACTTCAATATATCGTTCCTTATCTCGTTAGGGGTGTCGCAGATAACCACGCCGTCATAATTCGGTATCTCTGCAGTGATAGCTTCAAGTCCCTCGGAAACGTTCATCATCCGGGTAATGTTGTATTTGTCATAACGCTTGCTCATTTTTTCGACAAGCATTCTTGCGGGCTGTTCAAGTCCGTATATCATTATCACGTTCTTTGCAGGGTATAAGGCACGGAATATCTTTCCGCTTATAAACGCCCACAAAGCTATGACCACCGCCTGATACAGCGTGCCGACAAGAAGCGGTCGGGGGTCAAGCATAGATCGTGATATAAGGCATATCTGTATATAGGTTATGAAGTTTGTGCAAAGTGTAGCAAGAATCTGCGACACTATAATATCGGTCGTCTTATGAGAGCCGATCTTAAGTCCCTTGTATATTCTTGAGAAAACATAAAGAATTGCAAAGTACAATCCGAATAACAGCCAGTTTCCTTTTCTAAAGAAGCTGAAAGCCATCTCGCTGTTATAGTAATTCAGCCATATAATGCCGAAGGTGGAGGTTTCCCATGTAAGAAGTACCAGAGCATCTACTATAAGAGCGGTACGTTTGTATTTTTCTTTATCCTTATTCAATACAACACATCCTTGAAACCGCTTTTGAGCGGAAGTAGTTTATAATCGAATTTAGTATAGCACAATTTGTCGTAATAATCAAGACTTTTGCCGTTATATCACAAAACGCTCATCTTATATATTTCGAAAACAATGACAGCCCACTGTAAAACAGCAGGCTGTCACCGGGAAATAAGGAAATAAGGAAAATACAAAAGAAAGTGCCGCTTTCTTTTTGTATTGTCTTGAGTATATCATAGCAGGTGTACTATAAAAAGGACAGGCTTGTTCAGAGTGCAAAAAGCAAACAGGCTTACCGATAAGGGTAAGCCTGTTTGCCCAGCTTATAGAAAAAGTCTGTTTTTTATAAGATAGTGCGAATCCTCTATCCCTATAAGAACGCTTTGTGGGCTTTGCGTCCTTGCAAAGCCTTTGGGCGTTCTATCTCGGCATCCTTGCCGAATCCCCAAACCCCTTCCCCATGGGAAGGGGCTATATTACTGGGGCTACCGCCCCTAGACCCTGTCGGGGGCTTCGCCCCTGCGACCCCATTTTTAATATTTACAAGAGGTTTTTCGACAGCCTGTTTGCCAAATACATAAAATGGATGGTAACAAAAACACTGAAAGTGATTTATCGAAAACGCTTGCCCGAAGAATTTAACGGGCATCGTATCTTCCGTTTCCCGTATCGGTAAAGTATGATACGGGAAGTTAAAAAGGAGAAAACATCTGTGCCGAAAAATGATGAAAAACAGCACAGAACTATGTAAACAGTGAACAGATAAAGACCTTTCACGATGGGTTGTCAGGCCATCAGCCTTTAACGTTCATATCCGCCGCAGCGGACTGTAAATTTCGGTTGGCAGTCTGTATTTTGCAGACCGCCGTTTGAAAAGGAAGGTAAACAATGTATACCGGAGCGAATGCTCCTTCGTTATGATTATATTGTAACATCTTCGCTGTCCGATAAAACGGACTTGATAAGTAATTTTCGTATTGCAGATCTGCCCGGAATAACCGATACGAAAACTCCGGGCAATCCTGCAACAACGGCGATAGCCAAAACAGCCAAACACAGAAGGGAGAAAGAGGAAAAATATCGGTTTTATTTCAACATTCCGCAAAGAATGTTCATTGTCGAGGCAACGGCGGTAACAGCGTCACTGCCGTTGCAGAAAGATAAGGTAGGTAACAATTCGGAGCGAACGCTCCTTTGTTATGTTTATATTGTAACATCTTCGCTGTCCGATAAAACGGACTGATGATAGTTTTTGATTTGCAGTCACCGTAGCCGATGACCGCAAAACGAAAGAATGTGATTATTGTCCGGAGCTTTTCGCTCCCTCGTTATGTTTATATTATAACAGAGGTTGTGTCCTATAAAACGGACTGCTTTTCCAGTTTCCAATAATATTTTCTGTTTGCACGGGGGAAATCACTCATAACCCCGTGTTCGGGGTCGTAGAATGTGCCATCGGCATACAGCGACCAGTGCCAGCAACGTGGTGTTTCAAGGCTGAGCAGGCAAAGGGGAGGCAGCTGTTCCTTTTTCTGTACCGCTATACGCTCATCGGATATATGAACGCCGTGTTCTCTGAACGTTCTTTTCATCTCAGCAAGGGTGGTTTCACGGTCATTTTGAAGAAATATAACTATCTCTTCTACCGTCTTTCCGAGCACCATAGCAAGCACAGCCTGACCGCACTGTAAGTCTGTAGGCTCGTGGATATACTCTATCATACCGTTGCCTATCCTCTTTTCTTAGGAAGAATAATATTCACCGACTCGTGCAATACCTCGATATGAGTATCTTTTTCTCCGTCTGCCTCTTCTCCGTCAAGCGACCACGGCAGAGCCTCATCACTGTGGATGTCAAGCTGTTTCGTGTGGAAGAAATCAAGAAATTCATTATCGTAATTTCCGCTGAGAAGAGCCTTTGCCATAAGGCTTATCTGGACAGGTGTTTTCGGGCAGCGTACAAGCATCACTTCAAAAACTCCGTCACTCAGATCTACAAGATTCTCGTCAAGCTTGATTATTCCGCCGACAGATGTTGCATTGCAAGCCGCACCGAATATATAATCGCCCTCGTGCAGTATTCCGTCCGAATCATATACGCTCATATGATACGGCTTTATCTCGGCAAGCTCCTTTATTCCGCTTAAGATGTACGCAAAATGACCGAATGCGTTTTTGAGATTCTGCGGTGTGCCGTAAGAGCTTTGAGTAAATGCGCCGAAAGAGGCTATATACATAAATTCACGCTCGTTGAATCTTCCTGCATCAAACGCTTTGGGCGTACCACTTACAATATCGTCAGCCGCTGTCATAATATCTGACGAAAGTCCTATGCCGTATGCAAAATCATTTGTTGTGCCGGACGGAATGTACCCGATTTTTGTCTTGTGACCGCCTTTTATCATGCCGTTTGCCGTTTCGCTGAGCGTTCCGTCGCCGCCGCAGCAGACAATCACATCATATTCGCCGCCGTGTATCCTTGCGGTTTCGGTAGCGTCACCTCGTCTTTCGGTAACGTGTACGGTAGTTACATATCCGCCCTTTTCAAGACGGCTGATTATCCCTACAAGCTCACCGGTTATTCTTCTTTTTCCCGAAACGGGATTTACTATCAGTAAGGCTTTCATATTAAAATTCCTCCGATATAATTTTCTTATATTATATTACACGATTTTTAACTGTCGGTCAACTGCGGCGCAAAAATAATACCGCACAGCGTTTTTACCGTGCGGTGAAATATTATTTTTCAGTCTTTGATTATCGGCTCGGTCGAGCTTCCCGGAACGGCGTTTTCACGTGCATATACCGCCTCTTTCAGCTTTATAAAGCCGTTGTAAAGGCTTTCTTCGGGCAGTGCCTTCAGCGCCGCTATCTGCTCTTGCGTAAGATATGACGCTAATTTACGGGCGGTTTCAATCGAAACGTCCTTGCTCTGCAATGCGTTTATATCGCTTATGCTCAGCTTTTCGGCAAGCGTTTCAAATGCCAGATTCGCATCATGATTATCGCTGTAAATTATCTGATTTACCGTTGTTTTGCTTTTTGGCATCATAGTTCCGTTTGAGTCGATAGTATAATCTCCCTCAAGCAAAAGCTCGCTCACGGTGCAAAGCTCAAAGCCTTGTTCCTTAAGACTTTTAAGCACGGTCGGCAGCGCCTGAGTCGTGTTTTCAAGGTCGTTATGGAAAAGCAGTATCGATCCGCCCGAAATATTCTTTGTTGTACGCTCGATTATTGTTTCGGGGGTCGGCTTATCCCAGTCTATACTGTCCTTGTTCCACTGAATGACGCTCATTCTCATTCCGAAAAGCGTAGTTACCGCCTTGTCGTCATATTCTCCGTAGGGCGCACGATAAAGCGTAGGAGCATTGCCCGTTATCATCTTTATCTTGCGTGAGCATTCCTTCGTATCGGCTATGAGGTCGTTTACGTTCATACCCTTGATATGCGGATGCTTGTCGCTGTGGTTTGCTATCTCGTGGCCTGCATCGCTGAGCTTCTTTATATCGTCGGCATATTTATCCGCAAATTCGCCCGTAACAAAGAATGTAGCCTTCGCATCGGCTTCGGCAAGTATTGAAATCAGCTTGTCGGTGTTGCTGTTTCCCCACGCACAGTCAAACGTAATGCTGATTTTGTTGTCGGTGCGTTTTACGTTATATATCGGCAGCTTTACGTTTTCCGCACCGGTATCTATAGACGAGAGTATGGCGAATACTCCTATAGCGATGCCGGTAATCAGCACTAACACAAACATGACCGCACGGATAAGCTTACGCTTGGTCATAGTCATAACGAACATAATAAATCCTCCTCGCTTTTTCATCTGAAGAATTATATGTCCGTGTCCGGAAGAAAATGACAAGCAACGGAGATTTTTTTGTCTTGCGGGCAAAAGAAAAAGCTGTCATACGTCTTACCGCATGACAGCTTATATTAATTACTGGAAATTCTTTTTAAGATCGTCGCCGAACTTCTTTATCTTATCAAAGAAGCTGGTACGCTTTTCGTAGTTTGACGGAGTAAGTTCCTTTTCAAAACTTAGTAATGCGTCCTTCTGCTTCTTGTTCAGCTTCTTGGGTACTTCGATAACTACCCTTACCATCTGGTCGCCCCTGCCTTCACGCTGGAGCTTCTTTATACCCTTGCCTCTCAGCCTGAAAACAGTACCCGGCTGTGTACCCTCGGGTATGCTGTACTTAACGTTGCCGTCTATTGTAGGCACTGTAAGCTCGTCACCGAGAACCGCCTGTGAATATGTTATCGGTATCTCGCACCACACATCGAAGCCCTTACGTTCAAATATCGGGTCTTTGCGTACCGTAATGCGTACATTAAGGTCGCCCTTGGGACCGCCGTTTGTACCGCAGTTACCTTCTCCTCTTACGCAGAGCGTCTGACCGTTATCTATACCTGCGGGTACATTGATAACGACTTTCTTACGGCGCTGTACTCTGCCCTGACCGTTACAGGTCGGACAGGGGGTTTCTATAATCTTACCCTTACCGCCGCAACGTGAGCACGGACGTGTGGAGGACATCATACCGAACATACTTCTCTGCTGTACTCTTACCTGACCGCTTCCGTGACAATCTGGACAGGTCTTGGGAGTTGTGCCTGCCTTTGCACCAGAGCCGTGACAGCTGTCACAGGTTTCGGCACGGTTTATCTCAACCTCGTGCGACAGACCCTTGCACGCTTCCATAAAGCTGATGTCAAGGCTTATGGCTATATCCGAGCCTTGTCTTGGAGCATTGGGGTTGGAACGCTGTCCGCCGCCACCGCCGAATATAGAGTCGAAAATATCGCCGAGGTCTATGCCGTCCGCTGACGAGAATCCGCCGGAAAATCCGCCGAATCCGCCGCCGAATCCGCCTGCACCGCCGCCGTATGACGGATCTACACCTGCATGGCCGAACTGGTCATACTTTGCACGTTTCTGCGGGTCGGAGAGAACGTCGTTTGCCTCGTTTATCTCCTTGAACTTGGCTTCAGCCTCAGGATTATCGGGGTTAAGGTCGGGGTGATACTGCTTGGCGAGCTTACGGTAGGCTTTTTTTATTTCATCGTCGGTCGCACCCTTCTGCAAACCGAGCACTTCGTAATAATCTCTTTTTTCTGCCATAATGGTCTAACCTTCCCGACAGAATTATCTGCCGTTTTATAAAGTATTGCAAAATCAGCAATATGAGCCGAGAGTTCCCGGCTCATACGCAATGTTATTGATTAGTTGGCATCTGTGTAATCAGCGTCAACCACATTATCATCCGAACCGCCTGCGGCATTTGTACCTTCGCCCTGAACATCTGTCTGAGCAGCCTCAGCCTGCTGTGCTGCAGCGCCCTGTTCCTTGTAGATTCTCTCGGCTACTGCGTAGAATGCTGTCTGAAGCTCTTCCTGAGCCTTCTTGA
>ULXM01068109.1_pt1 | contig 33326 bp, 25 predicted proteins | sample 1961271 | NCBI WGS metagenome assembly ULXM01 (sample SAMEA4835838, study PRJEB28245) | human gut metagenome | biome: gut microbiome; material: fecal sample | place: Denmark | collected 2008 | reverse complement strand
TTTTATTATTAATATTACCAATTTTCTTTAATGTTGCTTCATATATATTTCCTTGTTTGTCCAAGAATTTGAATGATTTTCCAACTGTAAAAGTTGTAAGTTCATTCAATCTTCCATTTGAAGATTCATTTAACATTTTCTTAGACAAAGAAGATGTATATTTCCTTACAATATCTTCAACTATTGTCCTTATCATAGGATAATCTATTTGACCGCCATTTATTGACTCTTGTGTCATTGAATGTGGCTGACTTCCTCTCTTTACGAAATCATCTAACGGACTGTTATCAGCGGAGGATGCTTGCTCATTCACATTTCTTCTATTCTGATTCTTTATGCCTATTGTATCCAATACAGAACCTTGACCCAACATTGACATGTCAATAGGATTCTTTTGGAATGATTCTCTGATGATTGAAGGAACATTACTATTTATATTTCCATTTGGAATCGGAGCTTGCATCATAGGCTGTTGCATAGGTTGATTTTGTACTTGAGGAACTACATTAACTTCTTCATTTAGTGAAGAATTGATAGAATCTCTCTTGCTTTTTGCAATTTTACTAATTTCCCCACTTGATTCCATATTCATCAGCCTAGAAGCCTTACCCAATGCGTTTTGAAGTTTAGAAAGTTCTACATGTTGTCCCATTGTCTCTTTTTATTTGTATTTTTTGTATAGTTATCTTCATTATAATCGATATCATCCATATAATAGTCATCAATCGGACCAGATTCCGTGTTAGAAGGCTTCGGAGCTTGATTCTGCATGTTCGCTTGCTGTAAAGCCTTCTCGTAATCAGCCCATTTATCAGCAGTATAAGAAGACTTTTCTACTTCCTTTGCTATGTCTTGATATTTCTTACTATTAGGCTGTGACGTGAATACGTTTTTCTTCCACTGTTGGCTTGCAGAAATTGGTCCTTGTACGTTCTTGGTTGAAACCTTTGGAGCATTCAAGGCTCCTTGTCTATTCAGTCTAGTAGTAACCAATGGGTCTTCCATGTCGTAATTGAACTTTGCATTATCTATAAAACTAGACATTGACCTATCACCTGTCCTATTATACTCACCGTATGAGTCATCTGGAGGCATAAAGAAATGCTTATTCCTCATTCCATTCCATGATTTTATCCTATCAAGTCTGAAATATTTCCATTTAGGTGCACCCCTTCTAGAATTTCCATTAATTTGGAATGCCCTTACAACAGGATATCCTCTCTTTGTCAGTCCGACAGCAAACGGCTGTATAACCCTACTTCCCTTTGGGTCTCCAACTCCTTTGTTGTCACCTCCGTCATCATATCTAATCCTAACATAATACTTGTTCCTTATAGCATCAAGCACATCTTCCTTCGATACACTTTCACTAAGTATCCTCTTGAGTATGCTTTTTAATGATAAATCCATTCAAATTAACTATTTATATACTTAAATAGTTCATCAATACTATTAAATGTATTATTTGGAATGCCATTTTCAAATATAAAATGGGTAAAATATAATAATTCAACATTATTATCTTTACATTTGCCAGATTTTCTTAAATCTCTTTCTTTTTGCGACATAAAACCATCATTTCCTCCAAAATAGTCAATCGGTTTATAATGCTGTTCACCTTGACATTCTATTGCTATGTTATATTTAGGAAGATAGAAGTCTAAATGCTGCAAACCTAGCCAATCAAACCTCTTATGCCTCTTGTAATCTATCATTTTTTCTTTCAGAAAAGATTCGACTTCTTTTTCTAAATGACTTGACTTGCAAAACGGACATCCTTGACCTCTGTTAACATGGTGATATGGAGTTTGATTGAAAATTCCGTGAAATTTGCATATTATTGGAATAGAATTATCACATCTCACTTCATTAGAAACTAAAGAATAGTCATATTTATCTCCATGAATAGAATTTGCATTATATATCATATCAGAAGCCTTAAATGCAAGCAAATTTGCTCTTTTTTCATATGAACATCTCTTGCATTCATGACCATGAAGCAAAGAATCGGCAGATGCAGTAAATTCTCCGTGTTTTGGGCAAATTATAGTCAATTTTTCCTTCTGAGAGCTAATATTTTCACTTATTTTCGACAAATCATATTGCGGAAATATTTCCTTTATTCTTTTTATGATATTTTCTTTAGTTGTTCTGTCATTTCTTTTATTCCAACAGTCTTTTAGCGAACATATTTTGCATCCTTGCTTCCTATATAACAAGTGATTTGGTGTATTTTTCCAAATATGTCCACATTTTTTGCATTTACAAGAAACAAGCTCGTTTATTCCTTTATATTCTCCAATAATTTCTATATTTCCGTTTGATATTTGCTTTATTCTTTCTTTGAATTCTTCTGTAGTTAACGATTTTGGCATTAATGTTATATTTTTAAGATAAAAAATGCCAAGTAATTAATTACTTGGCATTCATATTCAGTTGTTTTATATTATTTATCCGCAATTACCGTCTTTTGAACCATATTGCTGACCTACGAAGTACTGACCATCTTCTATATTCTTCTCTGTATTCACAGAAGTAGGACCGTATTGATTCTCTTGGTTGTAGATTGATATGGACATAGCCCTATCCCTACCGCCAATACCGTTTCTACCTTTAATGTCATAGCATCCACCACCATTAGTCGTATCAAAGTTAGAGTAATTGTAGGTATTAGTATTCATATTACAGTCTGGAAGGAAATGTCCATGACCGCCATGCCCAGTACCCTTTCCCAATGCGTCCCCATCAGAGATTGCATCTTTATGTTTTGCTGAGTATTCGTCTTCGATGTTGTAGTCGCTTCTTACTATCTCATTGTGTCTTTCTTCCATACCTCTTTTTTCAAGGCATGTCTGACCGTTGTTATTTGCCATTGTTGATATTGTAATAAAATATATTAGTTTTCAAATTTTAAGAAACTAGGAATTCGTTTTGTATTGTATATTCAGAGCTTATCAATGCTTTCGTATATTCAATACTACCCTTTATCCATTCATTTCTAGATACTTGTTCTTTTCTTTCCTCTATCCCCTTCTTTTCCAAACAAGTCTGTTTACCTTTAGTCAATGCCATTTAGTTTTAAAAGCTGATTTTCTCTTATATATATCTTTCTTGCCTTATTTCCTTTGCATTCTGATATCTGGCTAAGTGCTTTTGTTCCTCCTTCGACGAATATAGAAGCCATGTCTCCCCTTTGATGATACACATCCAATGCCTTGTTTACCATGACGATTACTTTCTCTGGCGATAAGTCACTGTTGTATTCATTAATGATTTCCATCAACGGCTCCAATCCGTAATCAGACCAAGCATCTGACCCATCAGGCATTACCATCCAATCATACAGTCCTATATCATTTAGGAAGTCAAACATACTACTAACTAGATAATATCTACCATCCTTACTTTCTATTCTGTAATGGTAATTATCTTGGTTTATATCATTTATAGCTGTTTGTATCTTTTTCTTGTATGATGCTGTTCTCTTTTTCTTTAGTCTTGCTTGTTTAAGTTCTTCTTTCTTCTTGTCATATGCATCAACTTGTGCTTGATTCATAAATAAGTCATACTGTCCATCCTTGTGAATTCCATTTTCCTCATTAATAGGGAATTTCACTTCATCATTGGAAATAAATGACAGTATTTCCTTTTCGCTTATTTCAGCCCATATTTTATCATTTTCTTCAAGAAATGCATCTCTGTCATCATAATATGTTTCTATGAAATCAAATACAGCTTCATAATTAAATCCGCTAGCATGTCCAGCAAGATTTGTATTTGCGATAAGAATTGCAGTGTTTTTCATTATGATTCCCATCCATTGGTAAATGTATTTGGTTGGAAATCTTTGAAAATGCCCATATCTAGTGAATTCTTGCAATGCCTTTTCGTACATAGAAGGGTTTATAAGAACACCCCAATCTTGCTTTCCGTGTGGGTTTTCAGCAAATCTATTTAATACATAGCTCTCATTATATTCCTCTAGATATTCGTAGAAAGGAGATTCCTCATAGGATGATTCGTTTATTTTCCTAGATTCTAGTTTTATTTTAGGATTTGATAATTTCATCTTATTTCTATCTTTCTTTAAATCCTTTGAAACATTAGGCTTTGATACTGTAGGCTTAGGAGGCTTTACTGCATCAACTGTCTTGACACCTCTTGCTCTTTCAATACCTTTCTTTAGAATATCATGCGCAAGCTTACCTCCATATAGTTGATATTCAACGCTGTTTGGATTCAGTTTTTCTTGCCTGTGAAGTCTAACCTTGGCATCTTCAACACTCACAGAGTCATGCTTCTTCTGACCATTCCTATTTGAAGTATCACCTTTCTTGTTGTATTGGGTATCGCTTGACAAGCTCTTCATAATCTTGCTTCCGTCAAGATTCTTGTCTATATACGGTTTGTATATCTTTCCCATAGCCTTGAATACTTTCTTGGCATTTTGTGGAATATATATCTGTTTCTTAGTTACTTTTTCCGAATCTTCAAAAATCAACGCCATTATTTATGTAGTATTATATTGTGTTCGAAGAATTTCGTCCTCCTACGGCTCCCCATTGCTGAGGCGATTGCTGTTTTGCAAATTTATCCGTTGATACTGGGTCTGACATCTCCCTATCACCATTAGCATCCGTCACAACTGCTTGATTTGACACCTCAGAAGAGAACTCCCTAGTAGTATTGCCACCATCTAGGAACATTGAATCTCCACTACCTTCAATCAGTTTCTTGAATTGTGATTCATTAATATTAACGATTTTCATTATTTTCGTTTTTATATTTTAAGATAAATATTTATTATTAGATAAATATCATAAATATTAAGCCATGAGTAATTTAAGGAAAAACAACAAGCATAATCCTTTATTAAAGTTAAACTACGACGATTATTGGGATTTTTACATCAACCACGATGAAATATACAATCGTGGTAGCTATTATAATGGCAAATATTATGATGATGCCAATATCGTAAAGATAGATTTATGTAACAAAGATTGTATTAGCGGAAATACGATAATGTCAGACGAACGGCATTATTGGGATAAAGGATTTGCCAACAATACAGTACTTTCCAATATATCATATGTAGGTATCGACAATGGTCTTTTCACGTATAGGAAAGACAGAATAATGAACAAGGATTTCATATCAATTCTCAAGAATAGTACATATACGATATATGAGGATGACACTAGACTTAAACTCCATGCAGTAAGCGGAAACACATTAGTCTACGAGTACCCTCTACACATAAATGATTGTGAAGCTGAATTAAATGGAGGATTCTTCCAGGGATTCTTCAAGGTAGGATGTGGCGATTACGAGGTTTTCCCTTCAAAATTCGAAGATGGTGATGTCCTTAATTTCGAATTTACATTGAAAAAATGTGACTTGGATAAGGAATCGAACAAGACACTGAATGACAAATATCCCAACAACAAGGGAATATTCTTCTATATCGGAACTAGAGCTGAAAACAAATGGATATACCTATATGACAAGACTGAAAATCCATGCGAGACATTCGGAATTGGAAACTTTGTTGAAGACGGAGATATAGAGAAAAAAGACTACATAATAGGAAACTTCAAAAATGTAGACCCATTCTATGAGGAAGACGAAGAAGACGATTACATGTATTTCTACACAGACTTCAACTATTATGACCCAAACTTGTACAAGGAAGGTGAATGCGACTTTGATGATATGTTCGATTATCTTGATTTCCCAAAAAAGCCTAAGCTGATTGATGAAACGGAGGAGCATGAGACAATAGAATGCGTCTGTGAGCCAAATAAAAGCGTTCTGAGACCATATCGTAACGGATGTGGATGTCAGTTAAGGTATAGGAAAGAAAGAGCCTCAGAAGCTAAATTTTCATCTACTGATTCATTTGGCGATGATTACTTGAAATATTCTGATGACATATCGGATTCGCAAGAATGTAACATATACATTGAAGATGATATTGATATAAGCGATTTTGAATATGAATTGGACAACGGTTTGCCATTATCGGATGCAAATCAATATTATTTTTATACAGACAACAAGTTCTTGCTTTTTGATAGAACATGTAACGGAATGACAGTAGATAAATGGGTTGACGGAACCCAGTTCATGTATTACGGAAGAAAGAGTCAGTTCAAGGGAAACTTGTTCATGCTGATGGATAGAACTTCAACAGGATACAACGTATCAAACATTGACGAATTAATATATAAGGATTCAAATAAATACAACCCTTATAATGACATATATGACAATGCGCTTGCGTTCAGAATAACCGACGATGGTGAGATAGGATACAGATTGCTTACATACGACTGCTCGATTGAAGGAGACAACAAGTCAAAAATAATTGAAGGATATTCGAACAAGGGAATAATACCGAATTGTGAATGGTGCAGCGTTGACGTAAGGGTGACATTCTTAGGTTATGGCAAGATGAAGTTCATGTTCTATGTAAACGGAAAGCTAGTGTATATAACTAAGGAGCTTCCTAGAATAAGATTGAGAAAGCTTAACGACATATGGGACAAGCAAGAAGGCGTTCCGTTTAATATGTCACTAGGAGGTGGAACACAAGGACTATGTGACACTGTCCAGTTTAATTACATGCTTGAAGCGGACAGGAAATATCCTCTTGAAGAGAATTTCGGAGGAACGTTCATAGGGTACATCAAATCATTCAAAGTCTACGACGTACCATTGACAAAAGAAATCGTTGAGGATAATTATATACTAAATATAAGATAAAAGTACGTTCTACTTAATATTTATTTATAAATCTTTTTAAAATAAAAAATAATGAATAAAGGGCTATACTATTATAAGCTGCAAAGCCCTTATCCTGAAGACATTACAAAGAATTGCAAGTTGACTATCAATGAGATTGACAACAACTTCTTGTCTTTGAAGGATGAGGATATAAAGAACGCTGTGTTCGATAAGGAAAGCAAGACCATTATCTTGACCATGAATGACAGTGAGACTTTTGTAGTCGACCTAAGTGACGCTACATATGACTTGAATGTTGAAAAGGATTGCACTGATAATGGTGTAACCATAACCATCACATATGATGGCAAGGATGGAAAGGAGACATTCACGCTTGAAAACATCGTTACCGTTGATACACTCAAGAAGGCTATTGAAAATGATGTTCTTACAAAGGTAATTACAGATGGAACATTGATTGGAAACGGAACAATATCAAATCCTTTGGGTTTAAATGGTACAGAGAAAACTGGTGTGTTGGCTCCAGTTAAAGACATCATTGACACTACAAAGGGAAACAAGATACCAACAGAGGCTAGAAAGGGAACTAGGTATCTAACAATCGAGAACTTCAATGATTACGGATATCTATACAATGCATCTGCCTTGGCTAAGATTACAGAAAAGGCAAACGAAGAAGGTAAGGGTTGGAGAGTTCCTACAAAGGCAGATTGGGACAAGATGCTCAACGGAATCGAACCTTGCACATATCAGAACCATGATTCTGCTAGCTGTCATACAGAACTTGGTCGTTTTGCTGGTAAATACCTCAAGTCAGAATGCGGATGGGCTGGTCAAGGTGAATGTACATGCTCTTCAACTAAACCTATGAACGGATGCGAATACCCAGATACAGATGGGTTGTATGATGGGGCTGAAGACGGTACGCCATCACAAGCAACAGTATTACCTATCGGCATTGATAAGTATGGATTCGGAATATTGCCTAGCGGATACGCATCATTGGATGGCTATAATAGACCAGATTTCAGAGGATTCAGAAGCACAGCAATCTATTGGACAAGCAGTCATATATATGGAGATGAAAATCAAGACATCTATGTAAAGGAGTTTGATTGGAACAAGAGTGGTGTAATGCAGGAAGCACAATGCCCAACTCCATATTACTCAGTAAGACTTGTAAAGGATTACGACGGTGAGAACTACTTCGATACAGAATACATCGATGGAGTTGCATACAAGACAGTACTTATGCCTAAGAGTAAGCAAGTATGGTTGGCTAGCAACTACGCAAAGAAGGAAGGGTTTGTAGGATACACAGAAGGTGGAAGTACTCCAGAATACGTAAACGTAAATAACGGTGAGGTACGTGAAACTAGGAAGGTCATGTATATCAACGAATGGAATGGAGAGTATTGGAGCAAGAGACCTGTCAACGAAGGAGAGACTGTAGTCATCGAGAACGCTTGTCAAAGTAGCGGAAGTACAGATACAAAGACAATCTGTTGGCTTAACGAGAACGGCGATAGGGAATGCGTTGATGTCGATATACCTAATGTAGCACAGAACAATGTATCATATAAGGTATATACAACAGAGAACTGTGACCAAGTACTCGTAAATGCAGATGATTTGGCTGTTGAAAGAATCTTGACAACAATAATTCCTATTATAGAGAACGAGAGAAAAGAGAGACTCGAAAAGGAAAAAGAACTAGAGCAAGCAATCGCTGACGAGGCTAAGAAAAGGGAAGACGGTGATAAAGCGCTAGAAGATAGAATTGCTTTAGAAGAGGAAAATAGGAAAAATGCAGACGTAAAGCTTTGGGAAGGTATCAACCAGGAAATCCTAGACAGAATCAGTGGTGATAAAGAACTCTCAGAAAAGATAGAAGAGGAAAAAACAGCTAGGGAAAATGCAGATAAAGAGCTTTCAGATAGAATAGATAACTTGTCTGGAGAAACAGCAGAGGCAATTGATGAGTTAAATAAACGCATCGACCAAGAAGTGATTGATAGGGAAGCTGGAGACGCTGCACTTGAAACAAAACTTAACGGCGAAGTTGAGAGAGCCAAGGAAGCGGAGAAGGCACTTGATGACAAGATTGCCGCTGAACAAGAAAGAGCTGAACTCGCAGAAAAAACTATAACTGATGCGCTAAACGATGAAATATCTAGAGCAGAGGCAAAGGAAACGGAAATTGAAAACCAACTAGTAGATACTAGCAAGTCTCCTTTCACCATGTCAGTTGCATCTGGTAAAAACCAGACTAGCTTAACTCTCCCATCCAAGGATAATCTTGATGAACATTCTATTAAGATTATGTTGGACTGCAATTTCGGAGAAATATAATATTTTTTTTAATTAAACAGTAATAATTATCAAATGAAAGATAGATTGCAATTTAGGCATCATGATGCAATTTTCGACACTAGGGAAGAAGCAATAGCATATATGTTGCATGATATTAGGAACAGTGAGGTAGGTTTGGCAAATGCAGACAGAAGTCAAACCTTCTCTCTGTATGCTGAGCCTACAGTGCTTCGATACAAGAACGTCGATGATGAGACAAATCCACACATCATCTTGGCAGTTGGCGCAGTATCTAATCAAGATGAAGGAGCGCAGTATAATGATAATAGGTTCTGCTTCATTGACATTGACAATACTGAAAAGGAAATATCCACACTTGATGAAAAAATCCAGCAAGCCATAGAAAGCTTGACATTGTTTGTAAGCGACACAAACACATTGAGATTGTCAATCGAAAGAAGTGATAGCGGTAATACGTTGAGTGGTGACGTAAAGATTCCTTCAACAGCATTAGTTAATGATAATAATGCTGCTCCAAATATTATCAAAGCAACAGATAACGGAATCTTTACATACGTCAACATGACATATGACAAAGAAACAGACAAGATTACATTCACTGTAAATGGAGACACCAACGAATGGGATGTAAATAATGATTATCTAACTGGTGGAACTTATTCCGTTGAGGACGAATCACTTCATCTCAATATGCTTAAGGGTAATGAAATCGTAGTACCCCTTGAAGAATTAATCAATGAATGGGATGTTGAAGGAGAAGATGCAAATTCACCTATCGTTCTTACTAGGGATAAGGTTCTATACGAGAAAGACACAGTAACAGGTCATCGTCACGTAAGCAAATGGCAAGATACGCTTAAGGCTGACGTAAGGATATCAAAAGATGTTAATTTCAATATTCTTGAAAAAACAGAAAACAACAAGGCTCTCTATGTAAGAGGTACTGCTGACAACATCAATTTCTTCTACAACGGAGAAAACATGAAGGTTTCAGATGTACTTAAAGAATGCATAAAGAAGAAATTATCAACAGATAACGATAACATTATATATGAGAGACCTGACGGTATATTCGCAACAGCAAAGCTTGAATACGACATAAAGGGTAACGCTCTCATATTTACATCATCAAATCAGACTGGTGGAACAACCACAGAACGTTTCGAGCTCAATACAATCAAGATTATCGAAAACGCAAGGTACGATAAAGATACAGAAAGTCTTATCTTTACATACATAACCGCAAAAGGAGAGGTTCAGCAGTTATCAATCCCACTCAGTTCTCTGATTGAGGAATGGACAGTAAGCAATGACGGTCACTCTGTGAGACTAAGCAAGGAAAGACATCCGTCAAACGACAAGGATGTACTTACAGCCGACGTAAGAGTGTCTAGCTTGGACAACAATATTTTGGTCGAGAAAGGTGACGGACTCTATGTAAAGGGTACGGCAGACAATGTCAAATACAGCGATAATTCCTCTGTAAAGGACGAAATCTCTTCAACCAAGGAAACACTCGACTCAGAGATAAAAAGGGCTCAGAACGCAGAAAAAGAGGTTTCTGACGCAATTTCTGATATACGTACAACAATAGGTAGCGGATTCACAACCGATACACACGAAAATATCACTTGTAAGATAGAGCATCTTTCTGATGAGGTTGCTTCAAAGGTTACTTCTGTAACCGCAAAGGATAATACAGTTGTTGTTGACAATACAGATACAAATAACCCTAAAGTCGGAATCAAGGTAAGTTCATTCAAGAGGGACGGAAATATTCCTAACTTGATATCAATTCAAGATGACGGTATATTCGCAGCTGTTGACCTTGCATACGACGAAGAGCACAATGCACTTACATTCACTACAACAAATGCTACGAAGACGATAAACCTTACAATGAACTCAATAGTAGACAGTATCTACTATGACAATACAAAGGAGGCTATCATCATAGAATATACTGTGAATGGAAAGAAGATGCCTAATGTCGAGGTTCCAGTTAGAACATTGATTAACGAATGGACTGTAAGCGACAACACTGACGGTGCTATCAAGCTTACAAAGAAGGTTAACAATAAGACAGCGTTAGATAATAGTCAAGACATTCTCTCAGCAGAAATAATTATCGACAAGGTTCACGATGACAACATGATTGTCAACGACAACGGTGCTTTGTATGTTTCTAGCAGACAAATAAATGATGTTTCTTCAAGACTTGATGCTGAGATTGAAAGGTCAATTGCAAAAGATGGCGAACACACAAATCTTATTGATGCAAACAAGGCTTCAATTGCACAGTTGGATAAGGATGTGAAGGCTGAAATTGCTAGGGCAACTGCAAAGGATACAGAACTTACAAGCAGCGTATCAGCTATTGAGAAGAAAGTGACTGACATTGGAACATCTTCTGATAAAGTTAAGAGTGACCTTGCTAGTGAAATTGCTAGGGCAAAGGAAAAGGAAGGTGAACTTGAAGCTTCGTTAATAGCAGAAACTACTAGAGCAGAAAAAGAAGAAACTAGCATAAAGACAAACCTTGAGAAGGAGTCAACTAGGGCTGCAACAGCAGAAAGCGTATTATCTAACGCAATAACAGATGAGACTGCTAGGGCAAAGGCAAAGGAAGGCGAACTTGAAGCTTCCGTAAATGACGCAAAGCTAACATTCGTTGATACTACGTCAGTAAAGGTTGATGCCACAAATAAGTCAGCAGTAAAGGTAAGTGCAAAGATTGCTAAGTCAAACAACAACTTAATTACACTGAGCAATGATGATGAGCAAGGACTCTATGCTTCTGTATCTGTACAGTATGATGTTGCAAAAGACGTATTATCATTAATCGGAAGCGATGGAACTAGTGTTCTTTCTACGACAAAGCTCGGTGCAGGTTCTATTGTAGAGACAATCACCTATAACAAGGACGATAAAGAACTCGTCATCTCATACAGGACAGCTGGCGGAAGAGAAGATACAGTAAGCGTATCAGTTGAAGACTTGTTCAATGAATGGGAGGTTGATTCTGACGAAAACAATGTTGCAATTGAGCTTAGAAAAGCACACAACGTTGGAGAGAACGATGTTCTTACAGCAAAGGTTCAAGTTCTGAATGACCCTACAAATATGCTTTCAATCAATAACAACAAACTGTATGTATCAAATGAGAAGGTAGAGAAGAATGCGACAGACATTGCTTCTACAAAGACAGATGTTGCTACTGTAAGCGGTAAGGTTGAAACATTGACAGAAAATGTTAATGCAAATTTGGATGAGTTAAAGGACTTAGAGAGAGCTTCTTTAGGAGTTGTAAGACCAGGAGAAAAAGTAACATACGTACCACATACAGATGCACATTTCATCAACACAGCAAAGAGCCTACACGGAGCTGACAGCCTTCTTGACGTTGCAATATTCGATGTTAAGACCGACGTTGAAGGAATTAAGAATGATGTCAAAGGAATTAAGACTGATGTTGAAGGAATTAAGACCGATGTAGGAGTCGTTAAAACTGACGTTGAAGGAGTTAAAACCGAAGTTGAAAGCGTTAAAGCTGACGTTAAAAGTGTTAAGACCGAAGTTGAAGGAATTAAGACAACTTCAGAGGGAACATCAAAGGAGCTAAAGCGACTTGAAACTGTAATCGGTGTTGTAGGAAACGGAGATACTCCTATTGTATATCCTAATCGTGGAAATGGAATACTTGACGGTTCTACAACATACGCAGACGCAGACGACAAGCTAGAGAGTGAAGTTCTTAAGCTTAGAAACCTTACAAGCTCAACATATACTTCAACTGCAAAACTTTATGCAGAAGGTGCGGATACAGAGAAGAAACTCAAGGTTGATGTCAAGGTTTCACGTGGAAAGGGAAGCTCTATGGAAGAAGGAAATCTTGTGATTACTTCTGTCAATGATGCCGAATTCTCAAATACTAACGTGCTCAGAAAGGTTGAAATTGCTGGTGAATCTATAGAATCCAACGTAAATGGACTCTTCTTGAGCAACTCTTGGGATTGTGGAGAATATACTGCTGATGATACACCTACAGCACAGAATATATTCGATACAAAATATTCAAACGAAAAGAGACAATAATATGATGATAAAATATTGACTGTTATGAAATTGTAACAGTCAATATTTATATATAAATTAAGATAATAATGAGAAATCAACAAATAAGATTGACAGAATCTGACCTTCATTTTATAGTAGAAGAGTCAGTAAGAAACATATTGATACAAGAATTTTCTTTGGGTAATATGTGGAATGGCGTGAAAAATGTTGCTGGTGGTGTAGCCGATGCTGTTAAGGGTGCTGCGAATGGAGCTAAATCAATGTATTATAATGGTCAAGCTAATGGTCAGATACAGAAATTGAACCAAATGAAAACGCAATATGAGCAAATGCAACAACAATATCAGCAAAAGATAGAACAAATAGACCAACAAATTCAACAATTACAAGGAAAAGCTAATACAAGTTTAGATAATATGAATAACAATTTTAACGATTTTAATAATAGATTTAAAAATAAAAATTATACTGTTCCTGATATAAGCGGAGACACACAACAACAACAACCACAACAACAGTAATATAAGCAAAATGAGCAACCAACAGACTAAGTTGATTGCTCATTTATTTTTGGCAATGATATACAATTAGGCACAAAATAGTGTTAACAAACGCAAAAAATAGCCCCTTGAAGTGTTAGAAAAGCGTCCCAAACGGAACGCTTCTCTGATATGTTCAATAAGTCTATTGGTTTAGTAAAACATAATAGAGTATTTGTGTTGTGTGAAAAGGTGGCTTAACGAGGTATCATTCTAAAGATTCCTTCGGTTTTACGATACCACCACATATCTTCAAGGTCACTTGTCTGACCTGTGCGTAATATTTCCTTTGCTATAAATGCTGATTCTTCAGATGAAAGTTTATTTCTCTTGCTGTCATCCCCAATCATTGTTTCCCTGTTATAAGGTGCTATATCAAAATCTGACACAAAGGTTAGTTTATTTGTGCTATTGTCAACATCAAAACATCCTGCAACAATGCTATCTCCGTATTCACACAACACTTGAAATCTTGTTTCATTTATTCCATGCCTATATGATTTGCAAAAATGCACTTCAGGAAATTATCTACTTTCACGAATAATATTTCTAATGCTTTCCTTAATAACTCTGTGCAACTGTGACTCTGTGAGTCTAATTCTATTCTTCTTCATAATCCTATTGTAATTTATATTTTCTGTTATGTTACCTGATGCAATCTTCTTTACGAAATTTTCACAATCAGCAATATTTTCGTTTGTCATCTTGGTTGCATCTTTCTTTTATAAATATATGACCAATTTGTTTTCTTACATACTATCAAATATATAGTCATAAATAGAAGAGCACCACCAAATAGGTAGTGCTTCTTCGGAATTTTGTGCCTAATTGTATATCATTGCATTATTTTTTTTATTTACCCTTCATTGTGTTCAAGGTAATCAAATGCTATGTCATCGAATACAAAACCTCCTGTTGAAGGTGTCATATTTGGAATTTTCTTAAAATATAATCTCATGTCTGAACCCATTGTCACAATTGATGATATGGATGCTGGCAATTTACCTTCTTCTTCAAATGCCTTTATATCACTTCCGCTAAGATTGCCTAATGCTTCAAGATATTTTGCATTCTCGGCTTCATATAATGCGTTGTCAGCCTCTTTCTCTTCCTCATGGTACTTTTCTACCAAACCATCCCAATCAACGTCACATTCCTTAACGAATGGAGGAATTTGACCCATTTTGAGCCAAAAGTCAACCTCCTTTTTCTCTGGAGTCATCAACGCCTCATACGTATCTTGGTCTGTCTCCTTGTTGGGAAAACCGCTTACCAATTTAGCTTGAGCCTCAGTGAAGAATTTCTTGTCTTTAGGATTCGTAATCAATATATCGTTCCTAATATCCAATGAGAAACATACAAGCAAAGGACTTATTCTACTGTTAAACTGTGAAATGTATTTCTCAACATTATACTCCAATCCATCATACTCACTGCACAATACATCATCCTCACTATCTACAATCTCCCTAGGAACAAGCTTGCAGTTCAATACAATCTCATCCTCATCATAAGCATTGTTGCCATATGTCTCCTTAAGAATCTCAACCTTAGATTTCTTTATGTCACCATCTTGCTTCTTGTAAAGCTTTTCAATATCTTTTGTAACCTCTATCTTTTCCCCACTCTCATCAAACGAATAATAATGGGTGATACGCTTCACGTCGGAATGACCTTTCTTGGTTCCTGTATTGATATAATATATTGTATCACTTACTTTAACATCAAGATTGTTCTTGATAGCCAACTCATACCAAGCTTGCCTAGATTTCTTGGAACCACTCTTCGTCAATGTCTTGCAGTCAGCAACATAATCCTTTATCGTCTTCTTTATGTTACCCTTTGAAGCAATGTCCTTGATAGGTATCTGATAATTGTATATCTTCTCAATATATGAATAATATTCATTCAAAAAAGCATAACCGTTACCATGCAACAATAAATCAACACCCTTGTCAATGAACTTCTCAAGATAACCGCTCATCTTCCTTGACTTGATTGTGTTGCCAACCTTCTTTGTAGAACCGTCAAGCATTAGGTCTGAGTAGTTTTTCCTAGCAAAGTTGATTGTTGCAGGAACTACCTCATCGATTCCCAAACCCATCTTATTCACTCCACCATTCCAAGGATGATTGAAGTACAAGTCCTCGAACTCAGCAACGTCAGCTTCAACCTTCGTGTACTTCTTTCCCTTTACTGAGTTTCTACCTCCACCGTCACTTACGTAAGGGTGCTCGTCTGTATACCTGAACTTGTCATCTGTAGGCATTTGGAAATTGAACCCATCGGTGTTGCTCGCTACATTCATTCCCAATGCATTCACTACTGTTCCGTCAAGTGATATGTCATATACATAATCATTTGTTTTACCTATATTTTTAATACGAATCATTTCTTTTCTAGAATTATTGATAATAACTTGTTTTTATCTTTGATGACTTCATATGGGAAGTCGTAATCATAATCAGCATAATATATTATTTCGATTCCATTTTCCATACATTTTTCTGATTTTGTGGAATCTAGCATCTTTCTTCTTTCAAATTCTTCTTTTCCTCCAAAACAATCTAATGGCTCGAAGTGCTGTATTCCTTGGCATTCGATAACAACATTGTGCTTAGGAAGATAAAAGTCCAACGACTGTCTACCAAGCCAATCGAATCTTTTCTCCCTTTCAAATTCAATCTCCTTTTTGGCAAGTAGTTCTGTGATTTCTTTCTCCATCTTCGATTCCTTGCATAATGGACATCCTTGACCTTTTAGATGGTTCGATACCATTTGCATGAAATATCCGTGCGTTTTACAACCAATTTCCACCATTTCGTGCGTTTTAGCCTCCTTTACTCTATCGTACAAGAAATTGCATCCATGAATCTCTTTGAACCTTTCAACTAGCTCTTCTTTCGTGTAATGATAATTTTTAGCACATTTTGGGCATCCTCTGCCCATCATCAAATGATTTGGAGTTATTGGGAATTTTCCATGTATCTTGCATGATGGGTAGAATGTTGTCCTATTGTTTACATATTCTGTATCTGACAAATCATATATATGACCAAATTTATTATAATATCTTTCCTTGAACACAGCATCGCTGATGCTTCTTGTTGATTTGTTTACTTGCTCACGCATAGTTATCTTATGCTTAATTCCTTCTAGCTTGCATTTTAGACATCCTTGACCATTTAGATGATTATTTGCCTTTTGTTCAAAATCACCATGTATAGGGCATGTAATTGTCACTTTTTCATTTGAATTTACATATATGCATTTATCATAAGAAAAGAAACCATTGTGAACGAACATTGCACTCTTAATGAACTCCTCCATTGTCAGTTTCTTTGTACCTCCGCATTTAGGACAGCCTTGACCGCTTACTATTTCATTTGGGTTAGCAAGAAATTCACCATGCTTGTCACACATAAAACGTATCTTTACATTTGAGCCTTTATATTCATCAAGCGGCTTGTATTTGCAGTTTTTCCTCTCTAGTCTTTCCAAAAACTCATCATTTGTCAGTTTTCTTGCCATTCGTATTCAGTGAAGCCATTTTTGCCAATTATGGTTTTTTAAATTCAATATAAGATTTTCCATTTCTTTCAAAATCAATTGAAATTATTTCAAAACCAATTTGTGTTGCACCGCCAATTAACTCTGATTGGTTAATCTTATCTTTTGGCTCTGCAATATACACAATACCACCACTTTTCAAATATCTATATGATTCCTTTATATAGTCCATATAATTAGTTCCCCATAAAGACATGCAAAATACAGCAGCATCAACACTATTGTCTTGAAGATATTCTCTCAAATCAGATATATCTGATTTTATGACAGTTTCGTCATCTGAATAATGGTCAAAAGAATACCATTGTGAATATGAATTAACCAATGTTTTAAGTTGGTTCATTCCACAACCCAAATCAGCAATCACTTGATGTCTGTTTTTATTTAATTTTTCAGCAATCACATTAATTGGGTCTTCCACCCATTCTTTTTTGTTTTCCTCACGGATAGAATGATATTCTCTCCATTTATCTGGATTACTTCTAAAATACTCATTCATATGTGAAGATGATGATGTACTCGCTTTTTGATGAATATTGCAGATAAATGACTCTTTATATTCTCTTGTATTAACATTAATAGAATAGTCTGCTTCAAGTTTCTTTCTTGCTACTGAAAAATCACTAATGCCTTTTTTTAATGACTGAATGGCATCATTAAGCAGTTTCTTCCTATTCAAGTTAAATACAGAGGCAAATCTACCATCAACAACTGCATCAGAAAGGGTTCTCTTCGTTTTGATAATGTTATATCTCTTTTCATCCCAAGACCACATTTTACCATCGTTAAGTTCAATGAAAACTTGTGGTATTATAATGTTCACTTGTTTGAAATTCGAACCTTGTCTATTCACTCGTCCAATCATCTGAGTATATTCGGCGTTTGTCCAAGGCAATGACAAGATTATGATATTATCACAATACTTCTGTAATCCATCAACGCCAGTTGTTATTGGAGAAGATGCAAGAATAACATCAAACTTATGCTCGCCAAAATCAGTAATGATTCTATCTCGTTCTTCAGAATCAATTTCACCTGTATATTCCCTGAAAGTTATTCCGTCATTCTTAAGTTCTTTCTTTATGTTTGGTATTAACTTCTTGATAAATTGCGTGTAAATTATTGTGCGATTTGTAATATATTGCTTAATGTTATTGTACTTGCAATGGATAAACAGACCTTCAATGTCATTCACATCACTATTATTAAAATTAACCAATTGTTCTGTAAGACTGTCTGAAATGATTTTAATCTTTTCTTCTTTACAAGTTATATTGTAATCAGGAACATATCTAAAACCATATAACATCAAATACTTGTATGCATTATGTATGTTATTTATGGTACATTTGTTGTCTTTGATGATTTCAGCAAATGATGTTCCAGTAATCAATTCCAACAGATTTCTCACTTCACCCAAATTGTTAATCAAAGGTGTTGCCGTCATACCAAGAACCTTCAAGTCTTTATTCTTCTCATTTGCAAAAATACGAAGATTCGTTAGATTCTGATTTGTTGAACTTTCATTGTTCTTCGTTCTGTGAACCTCATCAAAACATATGAAATCAATGATGTTCAATGATACAAGCTTATCTACCATTTCTGTTGAATACTGCTGAGAAAATTTCTCGTAATTGAAAATAATATAGTTGTATTGCTCTCTATTATAAGAAACAATATCTTCCACTGATTTTACAACTACAATATTGCTATTTGGGTAAACCTTAATGATTGACTTCCTTATCGTATCAACAACCGAATTAGGGCAAACGCAAACTGTTACTCTTGCATCTATTCTGCGAGAAGCAATAAGGAATGCATTTGTTTTACCAGCACCAGTACCGCACCAATTGCCATAATAAGGATTTGTCGCAATGCGATATGACATCAGCTTCTGCATCAGACTTGGTTCGTACTCAAACTTGTAGTCTTCTGTTACTTGTTCTTGCTTTACAAGTCTGTATTCTTCAAGAAATGTATTGATGATATATTTTAGCCACTCACCGCAATCTTCTTTCAACGGTGCAAGTCGCTCGACATATTTTTCATCTGCAAGTACACAGTTCCAAATCCTATTTATAGATTCTTTTGCGATGTAATCATTCTTCTCGCCATAAGAAACAAAATACTTATCGTAAGTCTTCAATTCTTGTATCGTAAGCTCTGGAAGATTATACCTATCAATTTCAGTTGGTTCTTCATTTTCGCCATCAACAGTATCAATGGTTTTTTCCGCTTGTTCAAGTTCTTTATTTAGTTCCTCTTGCTCAATCTTGTCAACTTCTTTATTGAGTTCATCTTCTTTTTCTTCATCAGTCTTGGTATCATCAGAAAGTTCTTCCTTTAAATTCTCGATATCATTTTTGCGCTCTTTTGAACCGCCTTCTGACTTTATAAGAATCTTAAATTCTCTTGGTAATCTATCTTGACTTATCAATTCTATCAACTGATGGTTTGACATATTCTCAAGGTCAGCAGATTCAAGAAGATGTAACTTGTCTTCCTTATAAAAATATTTTTGTTCAAGCCAATCACAGTCATCTAACCATCCATTTCTTAATGCAGCATTATATGCAGACGCACATTTTTTCTGAAATTCACCTCTTGATTTATACTTCCTTGATTCTTCTAAACAACTTTTCTTGTCCCAACTTTGTAGTTTTGCTTCAAACCAATTACAATCGTCTAACCATCCATTTCTTAATGCAGCAACATACGCACTACCACATTTTTTTGAAAATTCAGTTCTTGACTTATACTTTCTTGATTCTTCCAAGCAACTTTTCTTGTCCCAACTTTGTAGTTTTGCTTCAAACCAATTACAATCGTCTAACCATCCATTTCTTAATGCAGCATTATATGCACCCCTACATTTTTTTGAAAATTCAGTTCTTGACTTATACTTCCTTGATTCTTCCAAGCAACTTTCCTTGTCCCAACTTTGTCTTTGTTCTTCAAGCCAATCATAGTCATCTAACCATCCATTTCTTCTTGCTGCTTCATACGCACTTGCACATTTTTTCTGAAATTCACTTCTTGATTTATACTTCCTTGATTCTTCCAAGCAAGTATCATAATTCCATTTACTTTTTGCCATTTCCAAAATATTTTTTTTGCAAAGGTACTAATTATTCAAACAATGGCAAAATTATTTTAGCTTTTTTAACATTAATTTTTTCGTTTTTTTTCTTCTGTTATAAACAATACTTGAGAAATCATTCTGATGGCTTGTTTTTAGGAGAAAGTAGTTTAAGTTCTCCATTCAGTTTATTCTCCATGTACATTAGTCCAGCTTGAACGGTTTTTGACTTGTGCTTTACATTCTTGTCAATAAGGTTCATGAATTTCCTAGTGTTATCATCGCTGATGTTCAATAACATTATCGGAATCTTCTTTATGGCATCTTTATTGACCAATTTTGCTATACGTTTTATTAATTCATCATTACATTTGACAGTTACGCTATTCGATATCACCTTGTCATAATATTCAAGCTTTGTCTCGTCTGATATTTCACTAGGTTTGATTTTCTTACATTCATTATCATATAAGCTATGGTCTTCTGTAACGTCAATTTCAGTTGATTCGTCATTCACGTTATATATGTCCTTATCTGTCTTATGACGATAAATGTAATTAGGTCTGACCCATCCGCTTCTGCATAGAACCTTGTAATTCTTCTTTGAATAGTCATATTCCCTTCCTAATGAATCAGTTTCTATCTTTTCCTCGTTAATGAGCCAGGATATTGGCTTTATGTCTATAAGGTCATTGTCATACTTGATGAATAAAGGCGTATCACTAGTGAATGAATCACCTACAATAGGCTCGTAACCAATCTTCTTGAAATGACTAATCATAAGTCTAAGGGACATTCTTCCGATACAAGTCGTCATCTCAGCTGCATAGCTGTCTCCGTAAGGGAATATCTGAGGAGCTCCATAGCTGCCAAAGAAGCTGTTAGCCAATATCTTAAGTGGCAGCTGTTTCTTGTCGTTTCCACTCTTCTCAGCTTTCCAATATCGTTTTTCGTCTTCTAGTTTTTTACGTTCATCGATAGACAGTTCTTGATTCTCTAGTTTCTCTGATATTTCATCAGCCTTTGCTCCAGCTTCTGCTTTAAGTTCCTTATATTTCTCTCGCTGTGTCAATATGTAATTAAGGAATGAGAGCATGACATCCATGATATCGATATTTGTTGATACGTTCCATGTTAGAATGATGGAAGGGTATAGTGAGTTGTAATCTAGTTTCACGACACGGTCAACGTAGCCAGTTTTAAGGAGTCGAGAAAGTCCACCTGTGAATCTACGGCTTGGTGCGTTTGATGGTACTGCTAGGTCGTTTTCGTAGCACCATGCGAGCATGATGAGTTTCCAAATACCAGCTGTACCCATTGTACATGCCCTTGTAAATGTTGTCGGTAGCATTTTTCCGACAAGGAAATTTGACTCATTAAGTCTGTCTTCAACCTTGTCTGTTTCCCAAAGGTCATCTAGTAGGTATCTTTCAACTATATATCTTCCGCTTACTTCTTCATATCCTTCCTTGATTGGTTTGTCTTCTGTTATCTTGTACCAATCACCGTCTGTGTCTGAGAATGCGAATATCTTATCTTTGATAGCCCATGTGGTTGTAATCTTATCTCCTGGTACGTATACTCTATTCGGTTTCTTCAAGTTCAAGTATCTCGTGACATATTTCAAGTTCGATGACTTCATGCTTGAATCAATAGCTTGCGCCCTTCTTGCTGCATGAAGTGAATCAAGTACGTTGATTCCCCATATTATAGTAGGTTTATAGTATTCCACCTCACCTCCTAGCTTAAGGACGGATTCCTTCTGTTTCTTGTATATTGGCTTTGGGAATAGATGTGACGTGAAGGATTCGAAGTCTCCTCCTAGGATTCCGTATCTGACGATTATGAAGTCCCAATCGAAGTTCTCTGAGTTATGTCCAGCAATGATATCTGGTTTCAGTTCTGACATTATAATCAGTCCTTCTTCAATCACTCTCTTCTCGTTCTTGTCCAACTCTTCCTTTGTCGAGCCTTCAACTGACAGAATCTTATCAAATCCTCTATTTGTGTGAATACCGAACTGTTCTATCCTGTGATATTGCGGATTGAGTCCTTGCGTTTCAAGGTCAAACGTAAGCCTGTTCAGTTCGTTATAACTCTCATATCCCTTAAATAGTCTCTTTCCGCTTTCTATCATATATTGTTCTACTGGAGTAACTCCTAGGAATTCTCTGTTTGACTGAGGCTGTACTATTGAATCCTTCTTCTGCTTTTCGTGAATCGGAACGCCTCCTTCAGTAAAGAATCTTTGGAACTTTGAATATGACATCTTTGTCTTCGCATAGAACATGAACTTGTATCCGCTTTCAAGCCTCTCGCTTACTTCTTCCTTGGTGAATGTCGTAGTAAGCCTCTTTACTCCGATTCCATACTGCCTCATCTTTGACGAAATGAGCTTTCTGTCCCCATTGAACAGTCTTACTGCCGCACTGTTCTTTACCCATATGAACGGCTTGAATGCGTCCTTTCTGATTCTCTTGATTCCTTTGGAATCAACATATATTATGCTCACGTCCTCCTCGTCATATCCGCACTCTATTGTGATAATCCTTTCCATTGGGTCATGTCCGCTGAGGAATTCATTAACCCTTTCGGTCGCTATCTTTTCCATTTCACGTTAATTATGTACCTTTTAAATTATGTTAATAAAGCTATAAGACTGCATCGAACAATCATCGCTTATATGTGCAAAGATATATAAAATCTTAATAAAACAAAAAATTTTTATTTTAAAATTGGAAAAAAAGAAAAGGCTAAGTGAGATAATCACCTAGCCTATTGTTTTCTTTATGTATTATAAGTTATTCAGTTACGATTGTAACATTATCTTTTATTCCATCAGTTGTTAATTGGTTTTGAATCTTAGTCATTGTTCGTTTATATAGTTTGCCCTGTTATGATTTCTGCACCTGATGGTTTTACATCTGTTATCTTTTGAATTGTAGCTTCTGAACAACCTTTCATTGTAATTGTATTTAATTCTCTACACCATTCAAACATATTCCTCATATTAGTTACCTTACTAGTATCCCAACCACTTAAATCTAATGATGTAAGACTAGTACAATTACTAAACATACTAGGCATAGTAGTTACACCACTAGTATTCCAACCACTCAAGTCCAAGGATGTAAGACCAATACAATCTTTAAACATCTGATTCATATTAGTTACATTACTAGTATTAAAGTTTCTTAAATCTAAGGATGTAAGTTTAATACAATGTTGAAACATACTGTTCATACGAGTTACATTACTAGTATTCCAACCACTTAAGTCTAATGATGTAAGTCTAGTACATTCATTAAACATATAATACATACTAGTTACATTACTAGTATCAAAACTACTAACATCTAATGATGTAAGACCACTACAATCACTAAACATACTACCCATATTAGTTACATTACTAGTATCCCAACCACTTAAATCTAAGGATGTAAGACCACTACAACCATAAAACATACTACTCATATCAGTTACATTACTAGTGTTACTACCTTTAAAGGAAGCTTCTATAGTTGTTTTAGGAATAATGTATGTACCACCGTTAATATCTGCTTTAACAACTACCTTCTTAACAGAATCTCCTTCTATCTTATATAACCCCTTATCTTTCGGAAGTAAGTATGTGTACCACTTATTACCTTCACTTACTTGAACATCTATAGAAGTACTACTATCTGTATATATCTTCACAGTCTGTGGTGGTGTTATCTCACCAACATAGAACTCAACTGTGTTGTAAGGATTGTAGTGAACATCTTTAACATCCTCACAGTAACTGACGTTAGGTAGACTGATGTCTACCCCCCCCCCCATTAAGTTTCTCATCATAGGAAGCGTGGGTCTTAAATAAATTAATGTATTTCATTGTTTATATTAATTAATATATTATCACGTTGTCGTTTATCAACTGTTTCTTAAACTTTATGACTAAGTCTTGCGAACAGTTTTTCATATATATTGTTTTAAGCTTATTACAATTGCTAAACATATTGTTCGTTACCAATATGGAATTGGTAATTAAAAACAAATGATACTACATAATAAATATATTAACAAAGAATATATTTCTATATTATTACTAATTACGTTTTGACTAAAATATTTATCTTAAAATATAATAGTTTAATAATGACATTGATACAGCCAAAGCCATATATGGACAAGCTCAAGTTGCGTCATTCGGCTGTAGGAACCGAAAGAAGAAGGAACTTGTCGAAGATAATTCTAGAGAAAGGAACTCCACTTCCTAAGAGTGTAACGTATTCTGACATAGATGAAGCCATGTACAAGTGGCTGTCTGAAAAAATTGACATTGCGTATGACGGAAAGAGGCTTCCTACATACAAGCTATACAGTACACAGAGGATAAGTGAATACATGCAGACGTGGAAGGAGACGGATGAGGTTGGGAATCCGATAATAAACTTCAAGACGATAACGAGGGAGAATAATCCGCAGAAGGGAGAGAACCAAGGAAATATGTATAATATTCCAGGACATAAGTCATTTGCGATGTTCTATGTACCAGTGATGCAAGAGAACGGAACAGAAGCCTTTGACCGATATTCCATGAAGCAGCCGATACAAGTCAATTTCACGTATTCAGTCTCAATCGTAACCAATAAGATGGAAATAGTCAATGAGATGAACGAGAAGATGCATTACGAGTTCAGTGCCTATTCTTGTTATATATGTCCTAACGGTCACTACATGCCGATGAACATAAATGACATTACTGATACATCTGAATATGCAATCGATGACAGGAAGTACTACTCACAGACCTATACGTTGAAGCTTAAGGGATATGTTATAAGGGAAGAGGACTTTGAGGTTGAAAGGGTTCCTTCAAGACTTGTAATGTCATCTCACGATTCAGATGCAAGCGGAATCATAAACAAGAGGAAAAGGAATAGGACGGACGACATGAAAGTACAGTTCTTGAGGATGAATGAGGATGAGTCAAACAAGTTCAATCTTGACGTGATGAAGAATGACGAGAGATGTGACGCTCCTAAATATGAGCCAAGTGACAGACCTAGTGAAGTACCTTCAGATGACGGAAAATGCGAATGCAATGTCGACCATAGTGATGATGACAGATTCAAGAACAAGGTCATTAAATTGCTTGTAAGGCTCGATTCTTGTGAGGATGAGATATCATTCACCTTGGATGGAGATATGGTCTTAGAACGCATAGAAATGGCTAATATACATGATTTCGTGATACTTGTAAACGGAGAACTCATAAATATTGATGACAATTCAAGATTGTACAAGGATGACGAGATTATGATAAAGGTATCTAGGGAAGACTTGTATGAAGGCTCAGAAATAGACTTGATAGGATACGACCCAGATGAGGTTGTTGACACGAGAAGCGATGCGGAAACGTCTCTTGATGAACCTTATGTCGAGGAAGATATAATTATATCAACAGAAAAGGACGATATTGGGTGAATTTCGGAACCTTATAAATATTTATAATAAATAAATTGTTTTTTTATTGATAAATGGCTTCTAGAATGCCAAGGAAGAATGCATTTCGAGACTTTCATCAAGAATGACGAGAAGTCATTGGAAAATCTAGAAAAACAGAAGCAGAGGGATGAGATGAAACTGAAACTCTGTGAGTAACACGGAATAAAGATGCTTTATTACTCGAATGTCATACATGACGGAAAATACATAGGAGAGATTCATGATAAGGCAGAGGAAATAATTAATATAATTAAGCTTAATAATATAAAATAATGGCAGATAATGCAAGAGGAATTCATGTTAGTGCTGGAATCTATTCAAGGGAAATAGATTTGACATACGCTGCAAAGAGCTTGGGTATAACAACCTTGGGTGTTGTCGGTGAGACGACCAAAGGACCAGCCTTTCAAGCAATGGACATCTCCAATTGGAGGGAGTTCCAAGACGTATTCGGTGGCACTAGCACTGAGAAATATAAGGGTAGCTTGTATCCAAAGTACGAGTTGCCTTACATCGCAAAGTCATATCTTAGCGAGTCACAGCAGCTGAAGGTTGTTAGGGTATTGGGACTTAGCGGATATAACGCAGGACCAGCTTGGATAATCACTGCTAGCGATGGCAGCGACAATAAGCAAGCTGTTGCCGTAATCCGTTCTAGGGGTTCATACAAGGCTTACGTGACTGGTTCTACAGACAGCTGTATATGTGATAGCAAAAAATACGATACACTTACATACATGGTTGGTGAAATAGCAGCTGAAAGTTCGAAAGATTGCTTCAATAAGCAATATAATTTGGATGCATTGAAAATTGGTGAGTATCGTTCATTGAATGGAAGCGGAGATGCTTGCAGTGGCTATACAATAAGTGGAAACCCAGATGGATTTGATGTTTCTCAGACAAACAAGGGCAGATTTAGGTTGTATGGATTGACTGGAAAGCATGAAAGCGGTTCAACCATACTCGAGAGTGACCCAACATATTTTGAATATGCAGTGTCCCTCAATCCTTATGACAAGGAATATATCTTGAACGTACTTGGTACAAAGGCATATGACGGTGATGCTCCAATCTATGTCGAATCGTTGTATGATGTCGCACTTGAGCAAGGAATCGTTGAAGGTGATATTATAAAAATTGATAATGAATTACAAGGATACCAGGTATGTTATACCGCTGACTACTGCCATCATGACCCAATTAGCGGACTGATGACAATACCGCAGTCTTCACTTACAAGAAGATATGTAGGTTCTAGATATTTGGCTGACAAGAACTCTTTTGACGAGGCAATCAGGGTTACTCCTTACGATTATAAGTTAGGAAGACCTCTTACAGTAAAAGAAGCTAAAACAAGTGGTGAGACTGTAGTTAATAAAGCACCTTCTGATGTTGCTGAAGAAGATTTGGAAGCTTGGTCAGCTACTACTATTGCTGAGACTGCTGCTGTTGTCGGTCAGATTTATACAGTAAGGCAGTACACAGACCAAAACGGCAGGAGAAGCTATCTATATGCATATTATACAACAGAAAGCTTGAAAGATATCGAACATCAAGATATGGTTAACTTGTATGGAAACCTAAAAGGTAGTAGCAATGACAGAAACCAAGGCAAAAATGCAACATTGGTATACAACTCAAGAGATGGATTGTACTATAGAATGAATGCTGGTAATACAGATGTCGTATATGTCCAGCTTGACATGAACGATTACAAGTCTCCTTACAGATATGCTTCAACTCCTTGGATTGTATCAAACTTGAAGGGTGACATGAAACATGTTGACGTTACAAAGCTGTTCAGATTCCATACCATATCTGATGGTGATAGCTCCAACTATGAGGTTAAGGTTTCGATTGAGAACATAAAGCCAGATGAGGGAACGTTTGATGTTGTCGTAAGAAGGATTGATGATGCAGATGAGTCAATCATTGTGCTTGAGAGATTCGGAAAGTGTAGCATGGTTCCTGGTGATTCAAACTACATTGCATACCGTATCGGTTCCTTCGACGGTACATACGAGGTTAAGTCAAAGTACATCACGGTTGAGGTAAATGAGAGTACTGCTTCAAAGACTTCCGTTCCTTGCGGTTTCTTGGGATACCCAATTCCTAAGTATGACGGAACACCGATAGAAGGTGATGGAAATACAGGAGTTTCATTCCCTACAATCAAGTACAACACAATGTACGATGAGGATGTAAAGAATAGGAAGCAGTATTTCGGTCTTTCATCTTGGGTAGGCGTTGATATTGATACATTCACATTCAAGGGAACAAAGGCTTATATCGATAATCCGAAATTCTTGTCTCATGGCTTCCACTTGGACAGCAGGCTTGATTCAAAAAACGGCGGTATCAGCAGCATAACAGTTGATAACGAGAGCGGATATGAATTTGACTGTGTAAACACTAACTCTAGGACAAATACACTATCTGAAGCACCTATCATCGGTACAGAGGATGAGATGTACGGCTCTATCTATGAGAATACCAACTTGCGTAAGTTCACAGTATTCTTCTACGGAGGATTTGACGGTTGGGACGTTTACAGAGACAAGAGGACAAATACGGACGAGTACAAGATGTCCAAGTACAAGGGATACATCAACTTGGGCAGCGGTGATGGATATTCATTCAACAAGATTAAAGACCCTAGTGCACTTAAGCTGAATGAGAACGGTATCACTTCAGACTGGTATGCTTACTTGAGCGGTATAAGACAGTTTGCAAACCCAGAGGAAACAGATATCAACGTATTCGCAACTCCAGGTATTGATTACGTAAATCAGAAACTTCTCGTCGAAGAGGCTATCGAGATGATTGAAGAGGAAAGAGCTGACTCAATATACGTGATTACAACTCCAGATAAACCTAGCGGTGCTAGCGATATGGTAGATGACATGTATAACGCAGAAGAAGCTGTATACAACCTAGAGGATACAGAGATTGACTCAAACTACGCTTGTACATACTACCCTTGGGTTAAGTACGAGGATGTTGATAACAACCAATACATCTACTTGCCGCCAACAAAGGATGCTGTGAGAAACTTCGCACAGACAGATAATACTTCTTATTCATGGTTTGCTCCAGCAGGTATTAACCGTGGTAGCGTTGACTGTGTACGTGCTCACTTCATAACAAAGTTGGCTGATGAGGATACACTGTATGAGGGAAGAATCAATCCAGTGAAGACATTCGCACAAGACGGTGTCAAGATTTGGGGTCAGAAGAACCTTCAGATAAACGAGTCACAGCTCAATAGGATTTCAGTACGAAGACTGTTGCTTAGGATTAGGAAGCTCATTGCAATTTCTTGCCTCGGCTTGATATTCGAGCCTAATGACGCAACTGTTAAGCAGTCATTCTTGACAACTGTGACACCTATACTTGACAACGTTAGGTCTAACAGAGGTGTCTCTGACTATAGAATCGAGGTCAATGATACGGTTGAATCTAGAGAGAGAAGGGAACTTCCTTGCAAGATTTATATAAAACCAATCAACGCATTGGAATACATTACAATCGACTTCATAGTGACGCCTGAGGGTGTAAGTTTTGATGATATATAAACCAAATAAAAAAGCGGAAGAAATAAAAATCTTCCGCTTTTTTTATATGCTATAGACTATGAAGTCGATTATTAATGTATTCTTTTAATTTTTCATTTGATTTGATAATATCATGATATAATTCTTTATTCTTTCCTTCATTTATTATCTTGTCATCACAATCTGTGAAATATATCAGTTCTATTCCGTTTTCCTTACATAATTTATTTTTTCTTAAATCCCTTTCAATTATCTTATCATATAATTCGTTTGACCATTCATTTCCCTTATATGCGAAGTCTCTTGGAGTAAAATGCTGTATTCCTTGGCATTCTATGGCTGTCTTTAATGATGGAATATAGAAATCTAGAGATAACTGTCCTAACCAATCAAATCTCTTCTGTTCTATGAATAGAATGTTTTTCTCTTTCAAGATATTTCTCACATTATTTTCAAGATGACTTGACTTGCATTTTGGGCAGCCTTGCCTTGAATTTATATGCTTATCTGGAGTTTGCCAAAACAGTCCATGTTCCTTGCATATGATTGGAACCTTCTTCTTTATTCCATTATAATTCTCTTCATTCACCAAATCATAGATATATTTTCCGTCATGGATTTTCATTCCTTTTTCCTTGAATGTTTCCGATGATGTTGTCTGATGCTTTATCCTATTCGTATTCAATGCACATTTTGGACAGCTGTATCCTTGAATATGCTGATATGGCAATTGGTAGAATATTCCATGTTCGTTTCCTTCCTTATCTTTCTTGTGGCATATAAGTTCAACCTTTGTATGAGAATTAATGTAATTTACTCTTGAATAGTCAATATATTCGTTATGGTTTTTCTTTGCTCTTCTTATGAAATTTAAATTCAATATTCTTTCCATTGCACATTTAGGACATCCTCTTCCATTGAGATGTGAATTCGGTGTCTGTTCAAAATCACCATGTTTTCTGCATGTTATTATTACTTTTGTATGGTTGTTTGTATAATTCACCTTTGAATAATCATATTTTGAACCATGCACGTTTTTTGCATCTTTTATGAAATCGGATATACTCTTTTGCATTGATACGGATATTTTTATATAAGTTGTTTTAGAACTCTGTTTACTGATTCTCTTATGATTCTATGCAAATCTGATTCTGCAAGCCTTATAACATTCTTTCTTCTCATTTCCCTATTTTCCATTTCTCCTAACATATCCAATGTTATCTTGTATCTCTTCCTTGCTATTTCTCTAAAATCCTCTGGTCTTATATCAATTCCGTCTACAGCTCTCTGCAAATCATCATTTATATATATTATTTTTTCTCCGTCAACAGTTGCTGCAATCCATAAGATTGACTTTGACTCGAAGTTGACATATTTGAATTTCAAGTCAGTCATTTTCTTGATATATTCTTGTATTTTGTCTTCTTCAGCTCCCATTTTCCTAAGTGCTGAAACTCCGCTTATTTCTCCTTTTTTCTTAAGGTATGGAACGATTTGTTCTTGCGGAACATCATTTAGAATTTTTCCATCAAGACCTACAGTATACACAGTACTAGATATGTTTGCATTATATATATTCTGTGGGTTATATGAGTGGTCTTTAAGCTCTTCGTTATTTCCTACGTATATCTCAGGAGCATTTGGACTCCAACTAGTCTTCTGCTTATAGCTAGTCCTACTCTTCATGTCATCTATTCCATACTCATTCCTAATTGCATTTGCAGCTTGCTTGTATTCTCCGTATTTCTTGCTTACAAGCTTTCTGTTCATATATTGGAAATTATATAAGGTTATCTTTACGAGTGCTCCGATTGGTCTTTTGTCGATACCATTGAATACTGTATAATCTGGATAACCTTTCATCCTATTTGTAAGAGGATTCTTCTTTTTTATTGTAGGAACATTCAAGTTTGCACCAGTCACGTATCCGATGCTTACAAATTTACCGTTTCCGATTTTGTCTAGTATATCAAAGAATTCATTAGAACTCTTTACTTTTCTAACTTTAGCCATTTTACTATATATAATTTTTATCTATAAATAGAAAAAAATCATATATTATCATCTGATAAACAGTAAATTTCTAAATTTCTTATTCATGCATTCTGTCTTTATCTTGTTTCCTAGATATTTTGCAAAAACCTTTCTCTTCTTTGTCTCAAAATATTTGATTCCGTTTTTTATATAATTCATTAATTGAGAGAATGTCTTATTATATATCTTTTCCAACTCATTACAAACATCGTCATCTGCAATATATATCTGATATTCGTTGAACATTGCCTTATGAAGTTCAAAATCGTATATTGTCTGTGACATGAATCCTTTTATATCATTATTACTAGTCGTTAATTCTTGATATAATGATTCCATGTTTGCATCTATTTCGGTCTTGCTGAAATAATATATAAGTCTGCTTATGTCATATATTGCATTCGAACCGTTTACAGTTGTGCTTTTATAGATTTTTGGATGTGATATCACATCTGTTGCAATCGATAGGATTTTTGGTAGTTCACTTGAGTTATATAGTGATTCTTGGTAGGCATGTTTTAGTTCATGGAATAGCAATCCCCTTAAGGATTCCAAATTGATATCTTCATTAATTCCATAGGTTGTAATTGATATTGTCTTTTCATCAATCAAGAATTCACCACCAATGTCTAAATATTGATAGTTTTCAACTACATCCTTTTTGTTCTTCACGAAAAATACTGTTACGTTAACTCGTTCTACGTTTCCGAATAATGGTTTATCAATGATAATTGATATATCTTTTCTTATTACATTGAATAAATGATTAATATATATTACATTGCCATCAGTTGTGGATAGTTTGTCTAATATATCATTTATTAGTCTATTTCCATTTTCAATGACATCATCAGATATTGATAATTCTTCAAATATTAGGTCTTTGTTCATTAAGAAATATTTTTAGTTGATATTTATATTCATAAATTGTACAATTAGAAAATAAATGAGACGTAATAGCAATAACTTTAGAAACATGCTTAAGGAATTCAAGACCTTAAGGCACCAGTTGTCTGAAGACTATGTTTTCAACGGCGAAGATGACGACTACGGATACGGTGACGAAGATATGATGCAACAGCAAGACCCTAGGATGAATATGCAACAACAGATGGGTGATGAAGGTCAAGAAGGCGGTAACGAAGATGATGAAGAGAAAGCTGTTGAAGCACAAGAGACACTACAGCATGAGCCTATAATCGGAAAAATCAGAGAAACCGCAATTGAAGGTCTTAAGAAATACTCTGACAATCCAACTTCAAAGATATACGAGTTCTTCAAGAAAGTATTCCTTGAAAGTGATAAAGTACTGACAGACGGTGCATCTAAATAAGAAAAAGTTAATTTTTTTCTATTGAGTGACTATATGGTTTTTTATCAATATAGCCACTCTTCTTTTTTCAATTAAGCTACTAATTGTCATAGTAATATCATAATAACGCTCAAAGTTGTGCATATCTGACAAAAATGAACCATTTGGTCTTCAAACAAATTTATCTTTAGCTTGTTAGCTTTCAAGTCATCAATGAAATAATGTATCACTGCGTTAACTATGAATGAAATAAGCAATGCAAGTTGCCCTAGAGATGGAAACATAATGACCAATGGGATATGAATCATGATTGACCATGATATTGAGTGTATTGCCAATGCAACCTTGTAATCATCCTTGTATTTGTCTGAATAACCTTCTTGTTTTTCCCACCATTTCTTTTGCTTTAGGTTAGATAATGATATCGGTTGAAGTACAAAGTCATCAATGATATGAAACAAAATCATGAATAAAACAATCTTAATGAACATTTTTCTTTAGTTTTTATAGTTATAAACTATATAAGTTAATTTCTTTTTATTATATTTTTAATGCAAATATATATAAAATAACTTAAAATAAGA
>ULXM01003906.1_pt1 | contig 33837 bp, 42 predicted proteins | sample 1961271 | NCBI WGS metagenome assembly ULXM01 (sample SAMEA4835838, study PRJEB28245) | human gut metagenome | biome: gut microbiome; material: fecal sample | place: Denmark | collected 2008 | reverse complement strand
TATTATAAATAATAATAATATATTAAGAAAGAAAAGTTTAATGTTTATAAGTTTAAACCTAAGAAAGAAAAACTTGAATGAAAAAGCGTTGAACAAACCTTCAATTTCAAGATGAAAAACAATAGACTTCAGGAAAGGCACCTTCCTGCCATTATCTTCAAGTAAGTGGAATAATTACCCACCTTCAATGAGAAAACTTCTTAAAACGTCAGGAAATAGCCTTAAATCAAATTCTATCATACCACTAACGTACTTAATTAAGTACAAGTACGTGTTTGGTAGATAAACTTCAATGTATTTGATTCAAAATCTTAATACAAAAAAATCTCGGAACTACTTTCGCAAGCAATTCCGAGATATGAAAATTTAAAATAAAAAAGTATAAAGTATGATTTCCAGTTAAATAAATCTTCTATTTTTATTTTTCTTAATTGGTGGTTTTTTTACCAATTTTATTTTAATATTATTCTTTTTGAAGTTCTTTTTTGAAGAATGTTGTAATATATCAATACTATGCTTAAATCTACTATTCATAGTATCTCTAACTTCGTATTTACCATAACCTTCAATGTCAATGATACTACCTAAAGGGATGGCATACAACAAATCTCTTGATATAGCAACTATCTTTTGTTCTCCACTCTTAAGCTTTCTATGGTCTATCTTCGTACCATCAGCAGTTATGAGCGGACTACTATCACATTGTGACCTAACTGCGTTGTAGGTTGTTATAGTCACATGCGTGGTAAAGAGTGATTTACTTCCATAACTTTGTAAAGATAATATCAACCCTAAACATATTAGGATATATCTCTTTAATTTCTTCATAATCTTTAATCTCCTATTGTTTTAATTTTGAAATTCCTTTGCAAAGATACTAAAAATATTCCATATAGCCAAACTCTTTAACGTTTATTAAGAGATTAATCATAATAGTGTTAATAAAGTGTTAAAACCAATGAATTGTTTGGTGGAATGAAACAAACTTAGTACCTTTGCACCAAGATTTAGATAAATAACTGATTATTAACAAATTAATAGGAGATTAGATTATGGATAGAAACGGTTACGATACCTCTCGTAAAATAGTTACAAAAGAGCCTTACAGAGGTTATCACATCATAAAAACAACTTACAAGAAACACCATTGGTCTGACATTTCAAAGCAGTTCTTGGATAGCATAGAGAACACTTTCGTTGAGTTTACTTTTGCAAATGCTGACGATACGAGACCATCACAAGAAACCTCTTGTGTATTCGATTCCAAAGAAGACTGCAAGAAAGCCATTGACAAGATTGCTGACAATGGAACGATATATCTTACAAAGGAGGAAGTTAACAAGTGGGTTTATACACCAAATAGAAAGTGTGGTTGGTCATATAACTACAAGTCTTTGGCTAACGTACTGAAATCTTACAAAAAATCAAACAAGAGACGTAGGTATGCTTACTTGATAATGTTGGAAAATGCCAATTTAAGATGTTATGCTGACTTGCTTATGAAAGAGGAATATGACAATTTCTTGTCATTGGCAGAAAGAAACTTCCAAATAAAGACTGATGTAACAATCACCATTGGTTCATCTGCCATTGAGTTTAAGTTAGGCAGTGAAGGAGCAGTTGAGTTAGAGAAGTTGATTAACGGATTCTTGGAAAAGAGACATCAAGAAGGTCTCATTAAGAAATCCGCACATGTATCAAGAATATTCACATCAAACGAGGGAACTATCTTGTAAATAAAAGGAAATTAATTATGTTAATAAAGCTGAAATCATTTTGTGGTTTCGGCTTTTTTTAGTACCTTTGCAACAGAAATAAGAAACAACAAGTTTAACAATTTAAAAGATAGGAGATTAAGATTATGTATGGAAAAGACGGAAGAGTGGTCTTCGACAACCCAAATGAATGGGTAATGACAGACCCAGATACGTACCAGTTTGCAAGAAAGGTCAATAATACGACTTGGGAGTATTACCAGTTAGCAAACGAAGAAATAATAAAGTTGTTGGAGGAAGTAATCTACAATAACCAATCCATAGACCCAACACCGCTAAAGGATAGAGTATTGAACTACATAAACAATTATGATAGTTTCAAGACAACTTCTGACGATTGGTATTGTGGAGAGATTGACCTTGATGAGTATGACGAAGACGAGATTTGTGATTACCTATCTGCCTACGGAGAAAGCTATCTCCAAGGTGCTGACGAGAATACTAAGGTTCAGCTTACTTGTGAAGCAATCTTCGAGACCGATATGTTCACAGAGTTCAACCCTCTCTACCACTAATGAGTTCATTGGTTAATGATTGTTAAAAAGTTTGGCTATTCCAAATTTTCTTAGTACCTTTGCATCAGAAATAAGAAACAACAAGTTTAACAATTAAGATTATAGGAGATTAAGATTATGATTAAATTAGAACCAAGATTAGTGTCTTTCAATTTCACTACAAGAGTTATAGCACCTAACGACTTATCAGAAGAGGAATTGGTGAAGATTGCCAAGAAACAGATAATAGATAACAGATTGGGTGACATTGAGGAAAACGTTGAATCCATTGAGGAAGATACGGAAGAACCAATTACAGATAAAGAAAAGAAAGAATGGGTAACAAATAAGTTCGTTGACCTATTGGAATCAAAATATGGAGAGATTGATACTTTTGAGTTCTGTTCCGACACTGGTGCCGAATTGGACAATTCCACAATAGACAAGATTGTATTCTATCTTCCAAGTAAAACAATCGGTTTCTACTACAATATCAATACCTATGACGGAAAGGATATAGAAGAATTTGACGCAGATGACCTCATTCAGTTCTATGACAAACTTGTCAAATGGCTCAAAGACAAAGAGAATTATTAAAAAAAAATACTGCAAAAGATTTGGAATAATGAAATATTTTCCATATCTTTGCAGTGTTGAAACAAAGAAACAATAATCATTGAAAATGATATATGCTCCCTTAGCTCAGCTGGATAGAGCGCAAGTTTCCTAAACTTGAAGTCATTGGTTCAAATCCAATAGGGAGTACTATATATATATATAAGGGCTTGTAGCTCAGCTGGTTAGAGCAGCAGACTCATAATCTGAAGGTCATGGGTTCAAACCCCTTCGAGCCCACCCAACCACTTTTGAGAGATACCAGAGAAAAATGTTATGTTTTATATAGCATAGGACAAATGGGGAATGTGGTAAACATTCTGTTACGTTTACGTAGCTTCGCAGGTTCGAATCCTGCTCTCTCAACACTAAATACATCTTATACTTTTAATTGTTAAATAGTTTCTTGGGGTGATAGCGTTTGATGTGCTATCACCCTTGTCGGTTTTCTATATATACCAATACGTTTGTACTTAATTAAGTACATGTCCCCTTTGGTTATATGGTTTATTTTGTTTCTAAGGCACTTTCTCTATCAATTAGTACAATTTATCATCAGAAGAAAAATAATGGCTTAGAAAGCAAATTTCAAATAAATGATTGATAATATATAATATAAAAAAATATCCGACTACTTTCACAAGCAATCGGATATTATAGCTACCAAAAATTTAATTAACAGAATGTCTTTTCTTATTATGATGCAAAGGTACTAAATAAATTTCATTCAACCAAATTATTTAAATAGTTTTAACCTTTCCTCATATTCCTTGATTTTCTTCTCCTTTCTCTTTCGAATGTAGGAAAGTGCTTTCTCGTATGAATCATAGTCACATATAACTCCGTCAATAGACAAGTTATCTCTATATCTCGCATGTAACTTCTTAATATCATTCAAAGATGCATTAAGAATTATAGCATAACCACGATAGTCACTATCATGTCCGAAATCTTTACATTTGATACCCATATTGGATATACTATTGCATAATTGTCTAAGTAAAGATATTTTACCTTTGAAATCTTTAATTGAGACTTCGCAGTAATAGCTATCTTTCTTCTCTTCGGCAATTGCACGCTCGTAAAAGTCTTTACTAAAGAAATAGTTCATAATCTTAATCTCCTATCTTTTAATTATTAAACTTGTTGTTTCTGATGCAAAGGTACTAAGTTTGTTCCACTCCACCAAATTTATTAATACATTTTAACAAATTAATTTAAGTAGGCAAAAATTTCAATTCTAAGCCATTATTTTAGTCTATATGGATAAGTTATAGGGAAAAGCAAAGAAATGCCCTTAGAACGCAAATAAATTGTGTCTATGGCGATTTAATACAAGATGTGAGTAATATAGATAAGTTTGTACTATAAGATTAATATATATTATATACGTATGTGTATGCGCATAATAGTAATACAATATGCGAAATTTGCGCTCTAAGCCATTATCCTTGCCAACATGGTAAAGTTATAAGGTTGGTACGATAAAACGTCTTAGAAGTGAAATAAATGAGGTATATTCGAATCTCTTGGATATATTGTTATTAGAAGAAATAAAAAAAACCGATTACCATTTTATAAGTAATCGGCTTAGTTGCAATTAGTATTCTATATGTATCATGTTTCCGTATATCGGTTTTTGGTATGTGTCGTTAGTGCTATCCATTTCAATTTCTTGCGTGAATACAATACAATCCCCATATTCGTCATCACATTCAACTCTCATTGTAAGATAGTACTTACAGATGTCAATCTCAAAGGTACTTCTAACAACCTTTACGGAGTTATCTTCTGCATACTCCAAAAACTTTTTCTTTAACTCAGTGAGTTGTTTGATAAAATTGTTCTTTGCCATAATCGTAACTTTTAAAGATTAAACTTGTCATTTCTTAAATCTGCTGCAAAGGTAATATATTTATTTGAGATAACCAAATAAATTCGAACCTTTAACATTTCATTAACATTTGGTCTGAATTATATATATACATGCGTATGCGCATAATAGTAATATATTATATATCAAATTTACGATTTAAGACGTTATCCCTGCTTAGGTGGATAAGTTATAGGGATATTGATAGAAAAGCCCTTAGAACGCAAATAAATGGGGTTATTGATAAATTATCATATTAGTTTTGTTATTGTGTAATATATAAACAAAAAAAAATCGGCTACTTTCCCAAGCAACCGATTTTCGAAAAAACTAACATTTTTACTTATTATATATATAAATCTATTCTATTCGTTTGAATCAATGACGAACAAGAAGTTTTTATATCTTCCATCGTCCATTCTCCAATGAGAAAGAGTTAAAGCGTCATCGTAAGGCATTTGGATACTCTTTCCGTATTCTCGTTGTTTCTTACGATAATATCGGAACGTTACAAAATCTTCTTTTCGTGTATTAAGTTCCTCTATTCGCTTATTAATGAATATACGTCCATATTGAACATTATATTTATCTTTATCAATGTTTGCCATAATCGTAACTTTTAATTGTTTTCTTAACTCTGTTGCAAAGGTACTAAGAATATTTGATACCACCAAATTCATTAACTTTTCTTAACTCTTTTCTTAGATATTGATATATCTTTCCAAAGTTCTGCCATTTCTGACGTAATATTGTACCCTGCGACTTTGCTGCCAACATTTCTTATCTTTAACCTATTTGCTGACGATATATAGATATTCTGACGATATTTCTTACCGCCATTTGTTGTTATAGTACAATTACAACCGTTTATTGTTGTATCTATATCACGTATGATATTATATACTTCTGAATATTCCATATTATTATTATTATTATTATAATTAAAGGATAGTGCATTGCTACACTACCCTTTATGTACTTAATTAAGTACTACTTTTGTGTGATACTTTCCCAATATTCTGAAACTTTATCGGACTTACCACAGAACACCACGTTAGATACTTTATAGTTACGTACCATAACAATATCGTCATCTGCAATACCCATATCGGCTTGCTTTCTGCTTTTGCATGGAGCAACATACAAGTGGGACTTGATAAACTCCAATTCACTTTCATTTGCGAAGTGGTCTCCGCCTACAATGTAGTAAGTCTCAAATGTTGTTTTGTCATTCGCCTTAAAGGTAATACAGAACTGCATTCTGTCCTTGTCTTCGATACCCTCTTTGAGTGAACTCTTTAGGATATTAGGAACGAGCCACTCATAACCCAACATCTTTTCACCCTTAAAGGTGTCGCTACTTCCCTGCTTTTCAAGTTGGCGGTTGATTGCCTTTGAATAGTCATAGGCTCTTGCGTTAGTCACTTTTGTGACCTTTACCACATCCATGTTAGAGCCGAACATATTTTCCCACTCACTTGCAGTCTTCTTTGGAGCCTTGAACTTTGGCTCACTGCGAACTATCAGACCATAACCAAACTTGTTCTTTGCAATATCCTTGCATGTAGCAAGAACATCAAAAGGGTTTACACTTGTTGTTGCCAACATTTTTACAAAATAATTACTCGTCTTCATTTTTCGTAACGTTTTAAATTGTTAAACTTATGTTGTTTCTTAAATCTGTTGCAAAGGTACTAACATTTTTCCATACCACCAAATTTTTGCTTGTTATTTAATATCCGTTAACATAAAAATTGCTCATTTAGCATCCGTTAACAAATAAATGGAGATAATAAGATTATTTATACAGATTTTAACAATTATATTCAATATTATGCGCATACGTGCATATATTATATAACAATATAAAGAAATTATCTATAATACGCCAAATTTACTTTCTAAGACAATATCCCTGCCAACATGGTAAACTTATAAGGGATATAGGGAGAAAACGTCTTAAAACGCAAATAAATGATGTTTTAGGCAATATTACTAAAACATTGATATATAATACATGCGTGCGTATGCGCATAATATATATATTATCTATAAGCGTTTGACTTAAATAAATGCTTTCTAAGACGTTATCCCTGCTTAGGTGGATAAGTTATAGGGATATGCAGAGAAAAGCCCTTAGAACGAGAATAAATGGGGTTATTGACTAATTTAATCTTAAATCTATATGAATACAAAAAATAGGATAGCAATTTCTTACTACCCTATCTATTTTTATTTGTCATCATCATCAGAGATTTCTGCGGTTTGTATTTCACTTTCACTCATTTCAATGAATACCAACTCTTTCTTTGCTCTCGTCCACGCTACATATTTTAAATTGTATTCTTGTTGTATCTCCCAATCTTTAGAATATTTTGTAATCATAGGGAAATCTGACGGAGTTAAAATGAGCACTCTATCAGCTTCCAAACCCTTTGATTTATGTGCAGTTGAAAGTACTACCGCATTTTTGATGTTGGTCTCATCAAACATTTTATTGATGTAGTCTTTCAACTCGCTTACGTCTGATAACTGACTAACACAAATGTTCTTAATGCAATCTAATCTATCACTAAGATTAAGGTATCTCTTAGTCTTCTTTGCCTTATCTAAGCTAATTTTGAGATATTCTGCAATCTCGGTTGCAGTCTTTTTCTTCTCATCATCAATCCACTTAGATAACTCATCAATACTATTGCAATTTGCCCTATTGATAAGTTTGAGCATACTTTCTGCAATATCACCACCCTTGACAACTGCGGTAATACCACTTTGCAGCAACTTAAAGCACAATCCTACAAGCGGTGCAGATTTTCTGCAAAGAACCATATCACCTTTATGGAAGAGTGATTTAGAAAGTAATCTATAACTTTCAACCTTACCACTTTCGGCGGTGTTACAAGCTTGTATTTGTGGAACAATTTCCTGTACAAGTTTGATAATATCACTGCCACATCTGTAGTTAACAGATAAAGGCAATTCAATCGTATTTGGTACTTCTGCAATCTTATCAAAAGATAAACAATCCGCACCACAAAATCCGTTGATAGCTTGTTTTCTATCACCTACTGCAACAAACCTACCTCCCTTTGCAGCGCATAACATCAACTCCCTTTGGGCAGTGTTTAGGTCTTGGCACTCGTCAATAAAGACAAACTTAAATGTACTTATATAAGTCCGATAAGACAAAGGCAAGACCACCATATCAGTGAAATCTATAATTCTATCGTCTGACATCTTGTAACAATCTTTCAATAAAAGATTTACAATCTCCAATTCGTCAAACTCGTCACATATACCATAAGCGTCACAGATTCCTCTAAGGCTTTCAATATCTCCATATTTAACAAGATTCACTCTTGCCAAATCAAATATTTTCTTAATCTGACAACATGAGTTATAGATTTCAACATTACTCATTTCCTCATTATTTATATATCTTGACCAATCACAGATATTCTTCTGCAATAGTCTAATATATTTCTTGTCGTCAATAATAATGCGCTTGCCCTTAAATGCTTGACGCAATACTGCATAACCAAACGAATGTAGCGTATTAACTTGGGCATAGCCCTTTAGTTTTTCAGCCAACTCGTTGGCAATGCTTTTGTTGAACGCCAAAAATTGAACCTTATTAGGGAACAATTTTAATCTTTTGCAAGCCTCAACAATAGTAGTGGTTTTTCCACTCCCTGCCACGGCATTTACGATAATATTTTTATCACTATCTTTGATAGCTTTAAAAATATCTAATTGATAGTTACTCCACTTCTTATCATTCATAATCGTAATATTTTAAATGATACAATAATACTATTTAACTCTAAACAAGTGAGATATTTGTTTCTCAATTGCGAGTGCAAAGGTACAAACAATTTTTCATTCTACCAAACGTTTATACAGATTTTAACACAAAAGACATCAATTTAACGTCCATTAACGAAAATATGGAGATAGAGGAAGAATTTACACAGATTTTAACAAATCGGCAATATTATATATATTATGCGTATGTGCGTGCGTATATATAATATATATAAAGAAATCCCACATAATACCAAAAATTTGCCTTCTAAGACGTTATTTTATCTTTGATGGATAAGTTATAGGGAAACACCATAAAACTCGCTTAAAACGCAAATAAATGTGGTTTTTGACCATATTACAGATATATAGCTATATACTTGCGTATGTGTATGCGTGTAATATATATATAATATAAACGTTAGGCTTAAATAAATGCTATTTAAGACAATATCCCTGCGCTTGTCGGTAAGTTATAGGGCAAATGAATAAAATGCCCTTAGAACGCAAATAAAGGGCATTACAAGCCATATTATATATATATTGTGCGTATGTGCGTGAGTAATATATACAAAAACATGTATATAAAAAAATACGATACAGATAAATTATATTACCTATATCGTATTTAATACGTACTTAATTAAGTACTAATATGCCTTTCTAATTTTCTCGATTATAGATAGAGATAACTGACGTACTCTTTCCTCTGAAATTCGCAAATTTATTGCAACCTCATAGTTAGAACGTTTTGTGCAACCGATACCATACAGACTACTAATAATATATTTCTCTCTGTCTGTAAGTAAGGAGAAAATATGCTTAATAGCTTTATCATTAAAGTCTTTTGTGTCGTAGTCGTTAGCGTTCATATCACCGCTAAGCATATCGGCAAACGTTTTGTGGTCGTCGTCGTCACTAACACTTGCGTCCAAAGAAGACGAGCTAAGTATGTCGCCCTCACAAATTCGGTTGAAAGGTAGTCTTACTACTCTACTCTTCTCATTTAGCGCAATATTGATATACTTACGGATATAGTGAACTGCGAATGAAAGGAAGGTATTGCCAGTTGCAGGGTCATACAATTCTACCGCCTTTATTAGACCGATATTGCCCTCCATAATAAGGTCGTCCAAACTCAACCCCATGTGCTGATATTGTTTCGCTAAGGAAACAACAAACTTTGCATTTGCACACACAATAGCATTTTTGTACTGCTCGTTTTTTGTCTCGTAATATTTTACGTACAACTCATTCAGTTTTTCTTTTTTAATTGAACAAGTGTTTAAGTCGCTAAAATAAAGCGACAAACTCAAACTTCTGTTTGTCACGGAAGTTGAACTATCAATACTTTTTATCATACCTTTGTAACTAAAGATTAAACATCTGTTTCTTAAATCTGCTGCAAAGTTAGTGCTTTTATTTTAAACCACCAAATTTTTGCTCGTTATTTAACATCAGTTAACATAAAAATCACTCATTTAGCATCCGTTAACAAATAAATGGGGATAAAGCGGATTTATATACAGATTTTAACATTTGGACTGAATTATATATATTATGCGCACATGTTAGGTTATTATATAATATATGCGCACACACAATTTAAAATGATACGTAAAATTTGCGATTTAAAGCGTTTTATTTATTATTCTGATAACTTATAAGGGAGATACGCTAAAAGTCGCTTAAAACGCAAATAAATAAGCTTACAGATAAAGCAATAAAATAATAATGCAAACCATAAAACAAGCAACAAAAATATTTTCTTAAAAAATGTTAAAGAATTTGGATATATGAAATAAAGTTAGTAACTTTGCCCCAGATTTAATAAATGAATGTTTAACAATTAAAAGTTAGAAAATATGAAAAAGTTTATTTTTAATGTAGCGGAAAAATTCGGTTACACAGAAACGGCAGATAAAGAAAATATATACGACATGTGTTTTTCTCTGCTTTATGGAGCGGTATTTGTTTTTGTATGCTATATCTTTATTTGCATAGCGTATTGAATAAAACATTACAAATGTTTCACGTGAAACATCGGTTGGTATATGGGGGGACTACACCCCCCACCTATGTAACCCCACCCCCACAGGCAGGTTTTTGCTTGCTTTCTACCTCGAACAGTTCTTTGAATAAATTTCTGGAAAATTTTTCAGCTTTTTTATAAAGTGTATTACCATTCTTATAATTAATGACACAAGATAAAAAAATTTATAGAAAAAAATTATTTCATTTTATAAGGTTAGTCTAAGCAAAAAATTTCTGGAAAAATTTTCAACCATTTTTATAAGGTTAGTCTAAGCAAAAAAAATATAGGGAAATATAACGACGAAAAAAAAGCCCAGATTATACTAGGCTTTTATGTGAACAGGTAGTGGTCTGTTGATTTTCTATCCATGAGATAGTTTTTCCATCTTCTATCTACCTCTTTCCAAAACTTGAATCCTTTTATTGTATCAGCCCATATCATGGAGTACCTTATCATAAGGTCTTCAATACGGTGTGAATTATTATAGAATTTATGGTTATATCTGAAGATGTATTCAATAATATTGAAGTTATACATTTTATATTCTTCATATCTATTTCTTTCAATATAATCATACAGATTATCTTCATATGTTTTCATCAGTTTATTTTCCTTCAAGAATCTCAAGAAGGTTCTGAATATTCTTTTTTCGTTTTCATCCATAGTTATTCATTTTCTAGTTTTTTTACTATTTTTTTCCATTTCGGTCTAAGTTTTTGTATTTTTTTGCATACATCTTCTTCTGAATATCTGTAGAACATTTTAAAGTCACTGTATATTTGTATTCTTGGTGGGCAGTTCCTTACATCTGTTGCTACCATCATCATATGTAATGCTTGTCCTTTTGTTCGTATTCTTCTTCCTAGCATTGTATTCTGAAGTACGGACAGGTTTTCTCTTATTCTTCTATATTCTCCATATAGATTATTTTCCTTTATGAATCTTATGAAGAGTTTATATCTTTTTTTGAAGTATTCAGAATCGTTTACCATTTGTCTTTAACGTTATATAATTTTTCATCTTCTTCTCTCAACATAGGAAAGAATTTTTGCTGATTTTTCCCATTTTTCTTGAATATTTCCCCAAAATCGATATTCATCATATGATTCGAAGCTTATTATTGTCGTTATGTCTATTTTGTGTACTATATTATTTTTGATTAAATAAATTAGGTTACATTCTAAGTCTTCAGATGATGAGTGTTCAAACATCAGTTTTGTTTTGAACTTTCGTGTTATATTATTTTCTCTTAGGAATCTTATCAGCAGTGCTATTTTTTTCATTTTTAAGTTGCATGAATCTAGATATTCGTTGAGATATGAGAGCCATGATATCATTATATCACCAATCCAATAATCGAAATCTTCACCATTATCTAATGATAGGACATAGAATGGGGTTTTGGCATATGCTTCTGCTGTCTTTGCTTTTGAGGCTTCATTTATAAGATATGTTACATTTCCTAGTTCTCCACGTCTAGATTTTCTTAATTTCTTTTGATACTTGTTGTATATTTCATTTTCTATGATGAATCCATAGAACACATCAACTAGTTCATTTGGGTTTATAATTTTTCTGATATCACAATTTTTCTCCATTCTTTGATTGCATTTTGATAATTCTCATAATATGCTCTACTATTATCATTCACCATTGCGAATTCGTACATTTCATAGAATTCTCTATATGCTTCTTTATCATGGAATTGATAGTATACCATGTAATGTGTCTCAATGATGTTTGTATCTGAATAATCATATGATGGTGTGAATAGTATTATTTTATTTTGTTTAGTACAAATACTTATTACTTTTTTCTTGAATTTTCCATAGAGTTTCTTTTCCTTTAGGAATCTTGTGAATTTCTTGAATCTGTAATATGATTTTTCTCTTATGTCCATTTTTTTTATTATTCTATATATTATGAAATGCACAATATCTTAACCATCTTACGCTTGCGCATCTCCATATATCTAAATCATAAATCAAGTTGAACCAATCGATTGTCAACCTAATGATTGCTGATGTTGGTTCTCTTTCAGCCATCTGACGAATATCTTGATATGTCTTTTTTTATCGTAGCTATGACCCATTTGTTTCTAGCTTTATTAGTCTCAAGTTATTGGAGAAGTATATCTTCCATTTTCTGTTTACATTTTGCCAAAAATCGAATCCTTTTTCTGTTTCAGCCCATGTCATTGCATAGTCCAAGAATAAGCGGTGTATATTCTCATCCTCTAAGTAACAGTTTATGTGTGCTATATCAAGCAAGTAACTACTGTATGCATTATTGTATTTTACGTATTTCTCCATATAATGTTGCTTCAGGAACTTTGAAAAGTTCCTGTTGAATACTCCAACAATCTTCTCTTCCTTTAGGAATCTGATGAAGAGCTGTAGTGCTCTGTTTATGAATTTTTCGTTAAGCATATTTTTATCTGTATATTTCTTGTTTTTTAATGTTGTTGTCGTAATAATTTAGCAAAGAGTATAGTGTTGAATTTCATTTGTTTATTTATTTATGAGGTCAAAGTTATTGAAGAAGTATTTCTCCCATTCTTTGTTTATGCTTTGCCAAAATTCGAATCCGTCTTCTGTTTTATTCCATATCATTGCCTTGTCTAAGAAGATGCAGTATATATCTTCTACGTGAAAACAGTAACTTTTAGCTGCCAAGTCAAATACATATTTACTGTATGAGTTATTGTATTTTATGTATTTTGTAAGACTATCTTCTTTTAAGAACTGTGAAACGTTTCTATTGAATGTTACAAGTAGTTTCTCTTCCTTCAAGAATCTGATGAACAGCTGCAAGGCTCTTTTTATTAATTTTTCGTCAATCATTTTTTCCGTATATTTCTTGCTCTTTAATGTTGTTATCGTAATATTTAAGCCAAGAGTCTAGTGTTGAATTTCTTGATAGTTCTTTTGCTTCTCATTTGTTTCTTTTTTTTATGGATTCCAAGTTCTTGAAGAAGCATTCCCTCCATTTTCTGTTTACGTTTTCCCAAAATTCGAATCCTTTTTCTGTTTTATCCCATTCCATTGCATAGTCCAAGAATAATCTGTATGTTTGGTCTTCGTCTAATGAGTAACGATGTCTGTGTGCTATATTAAACACATAACTATTGTATGAGCTATTAAATTTTATGTATTCAAAAAAATAATGGTTTTTCAAGTACTTTGAAAAATCTCTATTGAATACTCCAATGATATTTTCTTCTTTTAGGAATCTGATGAATAGCTGTAGTGCTCTTTTTATGAATTTTCCGTTAAGCATATTTTAATCTGTATATTTCTTGTTTTTTAATGTTGTTATTGTAATAATCTTTCCAAGAGTCTAGTATATCTGACCAATATTTTCTGCCATCTTTTGTATTTGACCAAGAAAAAGTTCTTGTGAATGCATATATTCGTCCGTCACTATATTTTCCTCCAATCTTCTTTATGAGCTTGCATAAATCGAATTCGTTATAATAGTGGAATACTACTCCATATTTGTATATTTCATTCTGATATTTGAAATATATTCCATTTTCCCTCAAGAATCTTACAAGTGTCCTTATGCAAGCTTCTTTTCTTTCATCTAACGTTGTATATCTTATTGCCATATTTTTGTTTTTGTGCAAATATATAATTTTTTTGTTTTGTAATGGAAAATATTTCTTGTTTTTAATGTTCTTTTCATAATAGCCTATCCAAGAGTCTATTATTGGATTTCTTGATATTTCTTCTACTTTTCATTTGTTTCTTTTTTTATGAGCCTCAAGTTATTGAAGAAATATTCCTTCCATTTTCTGTTCACTTTGCACCAAAAATTGTATCCTTTTTCTGTTTTTCCCCATTCCATTGCACAGTCTAAGAATAAATGATGTATACTCTCTTCTTCAAGGTGATAGTTTCTGTGTGCCATATCAAGCAAATAACTATTGTATGCATTATTGTATTCTACGTATCTATGCTTATTATAATGCTTCAAGTACATTAAATAGTTTTTTTTGAAAACTTCAATAATATTTTCTTCCTTTAGGAACCTTATGAAAAGCTGTAGTGCTCCGTTTATGAATTTATCGCTAAGCATATTTTAATCTGTATATTTCTTGTTTCTTAATGTTGTTATCGTAATAATTTAGCCAAGAGTATAGCATATCTGACCAATATTTTCTTCCATTTTTTGTATTTGACCAAGGAAAGGCTCTTGTGAATACACCTATGTGTCCGTCACCATATATTCCTCCCAAGTTCTTTATGAACTCACATAAATCATATTCGTTATATTTTAATGATAATGCTATATATCTGTATCTTTCATTCTGATATTTGAAATATATTCCTTTTTCCCTCATGAATCTTACGAACGTTCTTATGCAAGCTTCTTTCCTTTCATTTAGTGTCGTATATCTTATTGCCATATTTTTTTTTTGTTTTTTGTGCAAATATATAGATTATTGTTTAATAACGTAAATTTTGCATTATTCTTTTAATGAAATTTAGCACTGAAATATGTGATTTGCTTACTATTTATTATTGCAGTATTTCATACTGCATTGAGATAATGCTTTTTTTATATATATAAAGAGGAATGAACAGACTTTATGAACCGTGGGGATATGATGACATGAATGAATTCTATCCGTCATATCCTAATGGAAACTGTTGCGGATGTGACCGCTCAGAGGAACAGAAGAAGATAGATACGGAACAAGACGAGAAGCTTGACGCAGAGATAAAGAGGAGTGAGGGTGTTGATTCCGAGCAAGACAAGAAGATTAAGGACATTGAGACCAAGTTGGGTGAAGGTCCTATGTATGAAACAGATGAGAAGTAATTTATAAGAATGTCAAGGGAGCTAGTAAGATTTTGGAAAGGCTCCGAGGGTTCCTATAGGGAACTGTACATAAGGGGTCGCATAAAGGACAATGTCAAATACACTGTTATTTGTGATGACGGTACTGTGAAGGAATATTTGGGCAACGTTCCTCTCGGCTCATGCGAGTTGGAGCAGATGCCTTTCGTTGATGACGTGATTGGCGCTAGTGCATTCAAGGAGTCATTCGAGAAAAATCCTTCATCATACAAGAACAAGAGGATACTTGTTGGAGACGACCTTGCATTCGGCGGTGACGGAAAGCTTCTTGATGAATATACACCAACAGAGGGAAGTGATACGCCTCTATGGTATTTGCTCGGATTCGGAGATGATGTATCAAGACCGATGCAAGTAATAGACTTCACTGACAAGAGCTGTAGGATAAAGTCTCTTGGGATGAGGGAATACCAAGTTGTCAACAACATGCTAGTCACATATGATGCTGTCATTTGGCACAACGCTAATAGAATTTGAAAATAAAGACTAATGGAATTACAGAAAAGGAAATTTAACGGCATAAGACAAGTGTCAATGTCCGTGTTCAACAGTTATCAAGACAAGGAAGGATATTTATGGTTTGTCAAGGACGGTTCGAACAAGTACATTTACTTTGGTTCACAGCTGTATGCCGAGATAAATGACAAGTCTGCTGATGAGAACATCGCAGAGGCGATTGACAAGCTCATAGAGCAAGACTTGCTGCATTCATTCGATGCTGAAGGAAAGCTCAAGAATGAGATAACGTTCGCACTGAATGACAATGTATTGGAGCTTAAGGGAAAGGATAATGCCTTGGTTGCGTCAATGGACTTGTCTAAGTTCGCACTTGACGGTATGGTAAACAGTGTGTCATATGACGAAAAGACACATACGATAACCATTGCTTGGAATACAGATGCTGGTATCACACAGACAGAAATCAACCTTTCAAGCCTAATTGATGTATATACCTCTGGAAATGGTATACAAGTCGAAGGCAATGTCATAAGCGCAAAGCTTGACCCACAAAGTCAGTCATTCTTGACCATATCAGAGAATGGAATCAAACTCAGCGGAATCGTTGGTTCTGAAATTGAAATCGGTGAGGGTGTGAATGACGCAGAAGGAAATCAAGTTGACAAGACAAATAAGATTTCAAGCGTACTTGACACCATATTTACAACTATAAAGACTGTTAGGGACAATGCCATAAGCGTTGAAGGTGACGGAAAGGGCGTAACTGTTACAAGTGAAGAAGGTAATGATACAAGAAAGAAGGTATCTCTTCTGACAGAGAAGGTAAGTGACAATACGGTCAATGACGGTCACATTGAGATTGTGAATGATTCTGCTGACGGTGTTTATGCAAGGATGTACTATATGTCAAACATAGAGTCTGTAAGCGGAAATATTGACAGCAATGAAAAATCAGTATTGAGTGGTGATAATGTAAGTCTTTATAATGCATCGGTAAGCAATGATGCAAGACTTAACATAAAGGCTCAAGAGGAAGTTGAGATGGAGAATGTCACATTCAGCGGTGACTTCCCAAAATCAACACAGAACACTATGGTAAGCATAAATGGAAGCGAGAAAGTTACGCTTACAAACGTAAAGTTCAATGATAACGTTAACGGATATAACGGATTTGAGATTGGTCTTTCATCTGACGCATTGCCAAAGTATGTTAATGTCAAGGATTGTGATTTCGGTGGAAAGCTTACAAACAACGCAATATTAATATTCGGAACACAAGACAACGCAGTGATAAACATTGAAAATTGTCATTTCGGAAAAATATCAAATGCATTGAGAATATCAAACAAGACAAATGCAACCAATGTGACGATAAACGTAAAGAACTGTTCTGTTGACGAATGGGATACAAGAAAGGAATGGGAAGGTTTCATGATATGTGAGGATTATACCTCTGGAACAGTTGCACTCGAACAGTCCAACAATCTCTTCGCAAGTTCCAAGATTACCGTCAACTTCACAAATCTCACTCACAAGGGAGAGAAGATAACAGCTGACTATGAAGGACAGCTCTGCTACGTATGGTATGACAACGGAAATAAGAAGGAAACAGACAAGAATAGGATTCCTACTATAAATTTCCTATAAACAATATATTAAGATAAGAATAATTAAAATTATAATTTTATTAAATTAATTAATGGCTCAAGTTAAATTTTATAGGGGTGAATATGCTAAATATGACAAAGCTACCCATAAAGATGGTATTTTCTTTGCAGGTGACAAACACCTCATAATCATGAACGGTGTTGAATATGGTGGCGTAAACATGTCACAGTTTGAAGGATTTATCAAGGACGTTGATGTTGAAGGTAATTTATTGAAGTTTAAGAAAGATGTTGATGGCACTTGGAAAGATGTTACTATTAAATTATTGGAAGCTGCTGACAACTCTATCGTAGTCGGAAATATTACAGAAAGTGGAGTCACAGATGGTTCAACCATCAAGGTTAACGTAAAGGCTGTAGATGAAGCTGACGGTCTTAAGTTAGGTGCCGACGGTCTGTATGTTGACTTGACAAAGACAACTAAGTCAATTACTGATGAAACTGCACGTGCAAAGGCTGCTGAACAAACAAATGCAAATGCAATTAATCAAGAGGTAATAAATAGAGAAGCGGCTATTAATGCACTTAATGCTGGGATTAAAGGTGGCAATGGTAAATTCATACAGTCTGTTAAGGAAGATAAAGGTATAATCACTGCTGTCGAGGCTGATTTAACCGCTGCTGCTGTCGCATATGATAAGACTGCTGATAAAGTAATCGCTAATGCTACTAATGTATCCGCTGCCATCAAGGAATTGGATGCGAAGGTCGCTGCAAATAAGGATGCTGAACTTACTTATAAGACAGTAAAGTTGACAGACGAAGAAGTTACTGCTCTTGACGACGTTAATGTAAAAGAAGCATACAAAGTAGTATCAGTAAATAAGGAAGGTACAAAAACTACTGTAGGTGACATTATCAAGATTTATAAGGATTCTTCACTTAAATCTATTGAGTATACTGAAGTAAATGACAAGAGCAAGAAGGGTCAGTTCTTGAAGTATGTTTATACCCTTGCCGATGGCACAGAAAAGACTGTCTATGTAGATATGTCAAAACTCGTTGACCAAGCAGAGGTAGAGAAAGGTATCCAAGCAATTGATGGTAAATTATCTATTAAACTTGCTGAAGGTAACGAAGCAGATTTCTTGACAGTCGACGCAAATGGTCTTAAACTGAGTGGTGTACAGACTGCAATTGATACAGCAAAGAATGCAGTACAAAGTAATCTCAATGCTGAAATAGCACGTGCACAGGCTGCTGAGAAAGCAAATGCTGATGCTATAGCAGTATTGAATGGTGCTGACACAGTTGATGGTTCTGTTGCAAAGTCTGTTGCTGATGCAAAGAAAGCACTTTTAGGTGATGCTGCTACAGAGTACAACACTCTTGGTAAGTTAGAAGACAAGATTCAAGCTGTTGACGCTAAGGCACAAAGTGCGCATACTGAGGTCGTTGCAAAAGCAAATGGTCACGTAAAAGTTGCTGTTGCAAATTCAACAGATGGTACACATAAGGTTGTAACCATTAGCGAAGATGATATCGCTTCTGCTACCGCATTGACTACTGAGGTAGACAGAGCAACTAAAGCTGAGGATAAAATAGAGGCTTCTGTTGGTTTGGCTGCTGATGGTTCTCATGTAAAGACAACTGGTAATTACACTACTGGTGCAACAACAGTTGTAGGTGAAATTGCTGCTTTGGATAGACAAGTAAAGGCTAATGCAGATGCAATTGCTGCTAATGCAAATACAAATCTAAACTTAACAAAAGTTGGTGGGGTTGGTAAAGTTATCACAACTGTTAGTCAAACAAATGGACAAGTAAGTGCAACTGCCATTGACTTGGTAGCTTCTGCTGTTACACGTACAGCTACAGCTGACGTAACTGGTAAAACAGTTGAGGCAGCTCTTTCTGAGTTGGCAACTGCTATAAAAGCTGAGGCTAATGCTAGGAAAAATGCAGATACTACAATTAGTGGTAATGTAACAACTAATACTAATGCGATTGCAACACTTAATGGTGAAGAAACTGCTGTTGGTTCAGTTAAGCATACTGCTAAAACTTATGTTGATGAAGCGTTGAATTGGATTGACGCAGGAACATATGGAACAGAAGCATAATTTTTCATAAGTTCATAATAAATTATTGATGGGAGGTTCTTAATTGAGCTTCCCATTTTATATTTATATATGTTTTAAAATTGTGATTATTTCGTAATGTCAAGAAAAATATATATAAATGAATCAAGCATTAACAAATTGATTTCTGAGGATAATTTCAATTTCCATCATAGCAGTAGTGGAGGTGAGGATTCAAAACCTTATTATTCAGAGAACAAGTTTCAGATAAATGGCGGTCGTGGTACTGGTCATTTTGGCAGCGGTACGTATTTCTCCACTTATTCCTATAACGATTATCCTTCCAAATACGGAAACCAAGTCAGTAATGACAAGAGATACATAAAGATTGACGACAATCTATATAGGGTTGATTTTGATTTATATAGGAATCTCTTCAGAGTACATTCAAAGACTGAAGGTGATGTATTGTTCACATTGATGAAGAATTTGAATTTTATGTATTCCAAGATAAACAGCAACTTTGGTAAATTTGACAAGAATAGTGCAACCTATGACAATTCAATCCAATATCAGATAATAAAGAAGAATTCAGAGGCATTGGGTCTTAAATGTCCTTCATACATGGAATTGACAAGAATGGCTCAAGAGCTTGGAAAGGATGATGATAGAATTGAATCATTCTCAACTTATTTCATGGAATGGAACGGATACAACGGTGTAAATGTTAGTGGAATTCCTTTCTATGACAACACTACCCACGGTTCTGTCATATATGACTTGTCAAAGGTAAGCGGTGACATCGAGAAGGTTGATGACGGTGAAAAGTCCATTTCTGCAAGAGGCAATTCATTTGCCAATACTGTTGTAAGGAATGGTTTGGAAGACAGTGATGCTGAATCATTGAACGGAGATACACCACAATATGGAATTTATTTGTCTGATAAGTTGAATGAAATGGATGACAAGCATGCGATTAGAATATTGAAAAATTACACATTACGTGGTATAGTTCCACCGATATCATGTTTGTCTAACCTTAGAGATTCAATAGCCAAGAGATATCTTGAATATCTCTTTGTAAAGAATCCGACTTACGATAACTATAAGTTATGTGATGAATTTATTGATGAGTATTCATTTGCAAAATTAGTAAAAAGGGTAGGTGCTTGGTATTGGCTTAAGTATAGGCATTCTGACAATTCAGATACAAAATTATTGGTAAACTTGGCAAAGTGTTATGACTTTGACTTCGATAATCCTTCTTGGGATGAAGAGGAAAGCAAGCATAGGAAATATATAGATTTCTTGTTGCAGCATGTTGATAGGAATCTTACTGAAATGGAGAGATTTGAGTTAGGGCTTGATGATGACGAATAAAAATATCAATGTTTTTATATTTATATTATGATGGGATTTTTAAGTAACATAAAGTCATCAATTGATGACAAGTCGTCAATAAGCGTTGGTGCGGTAGCATTGCTTATATCTTCCATTGTAAGTTTCATATTGGGTTTGGTTATTTGCTTTGCGTTGGTATATGACGTTACTACTAACGGATATTTGAAGACTGACTTGGTTGATGTAGGCGTATTGTTATTATTTGATGGAGCATATGTTGCAGGTAGCGGTGCTCCAAAGACCATTATTGATGCTCGTTTGAGAAGGAGAATTTTTAAAAAAGAGGAAGAATGTTTGCCTAATGAATAAGACTATTTTAGATTATATAAACAAATGTGAGGGTTGGAAGACTGCTATAAAGCAGTTGCATTGGGATGCTGACAATTTATCTCAACACAAACTATGTGATGAGATTGCAGAGAAGATTGCTGATTTTCAAGACCAAATAGCTGAGGTTGAGCAGTCAATAAGCGGAAAATTGAAGCTTAACAAGCTAAAGCCTACATCATATAAAGTAAAGAATTTGAGGTCGTTCGTTCAAGATGTGTTGGATGATACTAATGTATTTTACAAGAAGATTCCAGATAACGACAATTATGTCGGAATGAAGAGTGACTGTGAGGCTTTCTTGAGTGAGATGCAGAGGGAGCTTTATCTTGTAAACTTCACATTGAAGGAGGATTTGAGAAGAAGATTGAGGAAGTCGATAAATGAGGCTAAGCCTAAGAACTTGGCTAATGTTGATAAGGTTGATAAATTCTTGGGTAGGAGACCTACTTCGATTAATAGTAGGATAAACAAGATTTACAAGCTCGTTAAGAAATACGGAATTGATTCAAGGTGTTACCATGATGACCATTGGCAAGCAATGAGGGATTATGACAAGGCTATATCATCATTGGGTTGTGAGTTTAGTTATTGGTGTGAGGATGGTGGCTATACTGACAGAGACCCTAATGACGGAATGCCTAGGTCTAAGGAATACAAGGTAATGATTACTTTTGATGATGGAATGGTAATCGGAGGATACATAAAACTTATGGCATGCGGTACTGTTGAAGACCCATTCTCAGCATATGATACATGTATCATATTATGGCCTAGGAACCAGTCTGAACTTGGTGAAAACAGGATTGTAACTGTATCTGCTGACAAAATAAGAAGTTTGGTTATGGAGTCATTGAAACGAATATATAACGAGTTTTTATAATAAAACAATAAAGAGAACCTAGGTCTTTCCTAAGTTCTCTTTTTTTATCATTTCTATTATATTTTTTCTTGTTTTTGAAAGGTCTTGTTACAGAAACGAATTTTCCGTCATTCCTTTCTAGTTCCAAATCTCTTGATATCATTCTTAGGATTTTGAACTGTTCATTACTTTTTGTCTGTTTTGACTTTTTCATTTTTTATATGTTATTGATGTTTCCTTCATCATCAAGTTCGAAGCATTTTCTTACATCCAAGCAAGCGTATCTTTTCTTTATGATAGGTTCTGACTTTTGCTGTGTATGTCCGAATATCTGATATATGTCATCAAATTTCTCGCTATTGAAATTATGGTCTTTATAATCAGCCCAAACAATGCTTCCTACAGAGTCATCTCCCCATCTTGATATACCGATATCACATAGTGTCTTTACGCCTTCTTCGCTTTTAAGTAGGCTATTCAGGTTTTCTGCTGTAAGTTCGCCGATTAGTTCTTTGTATTTTGTGTACCAAGACTTGCATACTCCAGCATGAGAAAAAAGATATTTCTTTCCGTTGATATCTATCTCGTATGCCAATGAGAACAAATCAATGTTATCTTTATATAGCTTTTCTATTGCGTCATGGTTTTCCCTATCATGTCTTCCTCCGTTTGCATTAATGAAGAAATACTCATTTATGTATGGCATACAGTGGTTTCCTAATAGTAGTACAACCTTGTCTTTATTTTCTCTTGCAAATGATATGATTTCCTTGAAATTATCAATTGCGTCATCTTTTGATATATCTTCTATCCATGTATATGGGTCAAGATAGTCACCTAGGAATATTATTTTGTCATATTTTTCTACATTACTACATGGCTCTTTCCAAAATTTTCTTCCATGTACATCAGGTACTATTAATATCATTAATCTTCATATTTTTTTATTATTTATTAGTTTTCATTCTAGTTTAATTCCACCACATTGTCATGTTTTTGTTTTCCTCTATTTGTCTCTTTATTTTCTCGTTTACTTCTTTCCATGAGAGTGGCGTGTAGTTATTATTATCCATACCGACATCATATTGTGTTGGGAATAGGAGATTCATGCGAGGCATATCAAGTCCAGTTTGTCCTTTACCGCTATGTATGTGTCCGAACAGCTGATATACCATATCTTCTTTCTTTCTGTATGTTCCTCCATAGCATAGGAATGGATAGTGATGTAGATATACATATCTGTCTTCTATTTTTCCATATGCTTGCGGTAGAATCTTTTCAAATAGTTTAAGGCATTCTTCTCTGTTGTTAGGTAGGTTTTTTTCATCATGGTTTCCCTTGATTAGTATTATTTTACCATTAAGTTTTGATATGAGTTCCTTATACTGTTCTAATTTATTTCCCCAAGCAAAGTCTCCTAGATGATACACGATACCTTCTTTTGGTACTTTATTGTTCCAATTTGTAATGATTGCATCATTCATTTCTTCAATTGAAGAGAATGGTCTGTGTGCCATTTCTATTATCTTATTATGGAAGAAATGTGTATCAGAAGTAAAGAATACATTTGATGCATCCTTTATTTTGAAATTTAAATATTTGCTAGACATTATAGTAATATTTTTGCATCCTCAATGTTTAGTGGGTTTGTTAAACATATTGGCTTTCCTATTTTCGGCGTTATTATCAGTTCGTTATACTTGTTCATGCATATTGAATATACATTATCTTTATTGAATTCAATTCTTCTATATGTGAATAATGCCTTGTTAAGCAATAGGCAGTCTTGTTCTGACATTGGTGTTATGGTATTCTCAGTACCATTTTCCAATATTCTTTTATATTCATTATCTCTAGAGGAGACAGTGCTTTTATAATCAAGCATGATATTTTCCCATTTAAACAGGAGATTAGATAGTGTAGAGTCATTGATAATTACTTTGTTTCCACATGAGTTCCAAGACAGTGAAGTTTCAGAGACATGATTTGATACGTTGTCAATGGTTGGTCTAACGACATACCAGCAGTCTCCACCCAAATCTTCAATCATCTGTTTCTCATTTGGGAACCTAACATCATCAATCACGTAATCCTTACTAGGGTCAATCATTTCCCTAATTTTATTCACATGCCAATTATAATTATATGTCCGAATCAGATTGGTTCCTATTTGCTGTAACATTTCCCTAACATTTTTCATTGTCTTTCCAAGACAGCAAGCCATGACATCAGAGTATGGAATGCGAGTCTCCATACCAACGGCATCACATATACACTTTGTCATCTCAAATGATATGTCAGTACCGTTGTTTTTCAGCTTATTGAGTTCATCAACTGACATACCCAACAGTTTTGCGCATAATTGTTTCAACGGTAATGCGAAGTAGAGTTTCTCATATCCATAGTTCATGCATATCTTTGCCAATTCAGTCTTTCCGCTTCTCATTCTTCCACAGAGACCAATTATATTTCCCATTGTTGATATCCTTTATTACTTCAATTATATTTTCCTTACCTACGTTTCCGCTTAACTTGCAGATATATTCACCATCGTCAAAGAGAACCATTGATGGAACCAATGATATATTGTATTTTTCAGCAATTATCGGCTCTTTATTGATATCATATACATTTGATTCAATATCTTTAAGTTCATTTTCCAATAATTCATTTACTGCCTTCATTGAATCATTGCATCTCTTATGCATGATTGATGTAATTACGATTATCTTGTTTATCATTTTCTTTTTCTCTTGTTTGCGAATAAATCAGAGAATTTTGATACCTTATGCTTTGTGTCTTCAATAGACATTGTGTTTCCCCTTAATACTGATGTATCAATTCTCTTTGCGTCCTTTATTATTATAGATACGTTTTTCTTGGTTATCGGAAGCTTAGTTGATTTCTTGAAAATCATATTTATCCTCGCTTCTATATTATCTAAGGATTCACTTGATTGGCTTTCGTATTTGAATTCATTTTCATCAATGAACCCAAGCTTGTTCTTAGCCCTTGTATATGCTACGTATATGAGGTTTTTTTCTTGTCTTCTTTCCCAACTTGTCGTAGCATTCTTACTAGGCATTAAAGACCTACAAGCAATATACACATTCTCGCATTCAAGTCCTTTTGATTTATGTATTGTTGATAGCATTATACCACTCTTCTGTGATTTCTTAGGAAATACTTCATCTATCTTTTTTATAAGTTCATCTGTAGTGTTTATTCCTAGTGACATTGCTCCAATTGCATTAATCATGTCTAGTTTGTCTTGGAATGTCCTAGAATTGGTGGCATCATCCTTGCTTATGTTTGATTCTGTAATTATCTTGTTTCTAGTTTCAAACAAGTCATTGTACAGCCTTGCCCAAAGTCCGTCATGCTTGTCATCTTCCCAGTTTATGGAATCAACATTCATTGATTCTATTATTGACTTCATATTGCTACCGATGTCTTTTCCAGCTATATATGATTTCTTTCCCATGTTCAAGTATCTGTTGTATAGTTCTACCAAAGGAGCATTTGTTCTGCACAAAACCATGTCTCCGTCATTGACATCACATAAAGGTACTGATTCTAACACCTTACCTTCCCTGTGGTCATCATTTTTCTCTATGGAAGGTACAATCTTCTGTGCGTATTCAACAATACTGTCAGCACATCTGTATGATATGCTCAGAGGAAGGCATACTGTATTTGGAAGGCTCTTTAACGTATTCAGAGAATCCTTGTCAGAACCACTGAACTGATATATAAGCTGATTCTCATCACCTACTGAAATCATTCTAGTTCCAACCTTGAAACACTTCATTACAAGCTCTCTCTCTGCTTTATTCATATCTTGGCACTCGTCTACCATGATATAGTCATACTGAAGTCCTGTTGGCTTAAGATTTAATACATTAGGTAGCCAAATCATGTCAGTGTAGTCCATTGTGTCTAGGTGTGTCTTTCCCCAATCTAGAAGCTTCATTGCTACTTCCTTTTCGTCAGCAACAGTCTCTATCTCGTAAGCCTTTTCAATCTCATCAAGGTCTTTAGGTGTTTGACATAGGAAATATCTAGCAAAATCAACATACTTCTTGACATTCTCCATATATCTCTTTCTGTCACTCTTTTTAAGTCTGAACGTGTTTATTTTTGTATAATTGCTAGTATTCGAATAGAACTGACTAGTATACTTGAATACCTCAGGAACTGGAGACATTTCCTTCACGTTTTTCAATACCATCATCATACCCAACCCATGTAAAGTCTTGCATTCTACATTCACGAATCCTTTTGCCTTCTTCTTTAGTTCATTTACAATATCCTTATTGAATGCAGTAAGAAGAATTCTCTTGTTCTGAGGTATAAGTTCAATACACTTGATAAGTGTGAAAGTCTTTCCACTTCCAGCAGCAGCTTCAACGACAAGATGTCCTTGACCATGTTCTATATAATCAAAAATATCTTTCTGATATTTGCTATATTCAACTTCCTTATCTTTTTTCTTTTTTACCATTTTCATATATTAAAAAATATACAACATAATAGTGCAAATATATATAAAAAATATATAAAAACAAAAAATCCAATAGTTGAATAAAACTATTGGATTTTTTTTTATATTATTAGAAGCTTCTTACTAACTTCTCAACTGCATCTTTTACTTTTGGGTCGTTCTTGACAAGAGTCTTGAGACCATTCACGAAGCGCATGAATTCTGGGTTCTTCTCTGCCTTCTCAACCTCCCTCATTTCCCTAATTCTCTTGTCTTTCTTGTTCAAGAATTCAACAAGTTCTTCATTTGAAGCTTCTTCAATGTCAATCTCTGTGTCCCACAATTTCTTGACAATGATGTTTACCAACCTCTCACGTGGCATTGAGGCAAATGGAGACTTCTTCTCTTCCTCTTGCCTTGGTTCCTCTTCTGTCGGAATTTCATGATGGCAATGACATGCATGGTTATGGCAATGATGGAAATCATGTGGCATCGGAGGGCATGGAGGTGTCATAGGTGGTACTTCTTCATTGAGAGGTTCAATGGAAAGAGCATTTCCAGTTAAAGCCATTATCTTGACAAACTCTTCCAATGTAGGTACTGTCTCGCATCTCAAGATTGATGCCAATCTATCCTTGCTTATTGTAAGGAGTACTGACAAGCTGAGAGGGTTGATGCTAGATTCATTTGCAAGAGCATTCAATTTACTTACCAAGTCATTTGTAGCTTGCGTAATCCAAGCAGCTGACATCGCATTAATTTCGTTTCTATTCATAATTCTATTTTTTATGTTTTTATTTCTGATGCAAAGATACTAAAAAATATTTGAATAACCAAATTATTTAAGTAAATTTTAGAAAAAAAAATAATGGGGTAGCTTTATACGGCTATCCCATTATATATTTTAAAGGTTTTCCCACCAATCAGTCTCACCAATCAAGTCGATGTCCATAGGTGGAACTTCATCTACCCTCTTGCGGATTGCATTGCATTTATGAATAGGTGCGTCAGATGTCTTTTCAAGACCACGTCTTACACAATCCTCACCAGCGGTTACGAATCTGTCAAATGCAGAGTGGTCATCCTCAAACTCCCAACGATTTTTGTAATCAGAGCTTCTTGGCTCGTCAATCTCAAATGCAGCACCAAACCTTAAGTTCTCGTCAGCAGGTGTTCCAGCAATACCCCAAGGTGCGTGTGGAGCTTCTTCCTTATTTGGGAAATCAAATGAGAAGCGTTCCTTCTTGAATATTGGAGGCATACGTTCAAAATCATTATCATCAAAATCATCATCTGACTTTTTCAGATGTGCGCCGCAACCAGAGACATTTTCTTTTACCTTTGGGATAACGTCACCAACCAATTCGCCAATCTTGTCCAAAATAGAACCAAATGTTGGCACTTCAATAACAAAAATTTTTGTTTCCATTTCAATTATATTTTTAGATGTTAACATATTTAAAATTTTTATATAAATGTTTAACGATGCAAAGATATATATTATTTTGATAAAAGCGAAATGTTTTCTTATATTTTTTTTATCTTCTATGACCAAACTTTCCTACATTGTTATTCATCTGTGGTCTTCTATGCATATTTCCGAAGCTTCCATGATTTGGTGCTCTAGGTGGAACCCTATTAAATCTTGGCTGTGGAGGTCTATGTCTCCTAGGAGGTGGAAGCGGTCTGTAATATCTTCTAAAATATCTATGACCATTATTATAATGCGGATAATAATAATCATTATTATAATAATAGTAGATTACCCTTCCATCTCTATAATGTGGATATCCGTTTGATACAATTACATTGTAGTCTATGCTTGACATAACTCCGTCATCACTCATTGCATAACAAGATGACAATGTTGCTAATGCTATTACTGATATTAACAAACTATAAAATATCTTCTTCATTGGTATATTTCATTTACATATCTATAATTAAGGCAAAGATATTGAAAATATTTTTTATATGGAAATAATTATGGAAAATATTTTCTAAAATAGGAAATTCCCTAAAATAAAAAATGGAGGCTATTTGCCTCCATTCATATATTTTTTAACTTTATTTAAATATTTTCTACCTTTTGATTTATCCTTCAGTGCAGATATTCCGCAGTTCCACATTCTTATTCCGTCATCGACGTTATTTGAAGGATTGAATTTACTTTGTAGTAATATGAACATTTCCTTTGATTTCGTAGGATTATTTCTGTCACTCAAAGTGTATCTCTTAGGAGATTTTCTCTCCTTTAGAATCAGATTACAAGCCTTAACTGCAATCGGTGTAATCTGCATAATTCCAACACAGCTTCCGTTTCCGTTCACTGCATTTGGATTTCCATTACTTTCGACCTTTATGATTGCATTGATTACCTCAGTCCAATCAAATGTCTTGTCGTTTGTCTTTGCGTTCAATGACAATGAAACCATTGTCATAAAACATACTAAAAAAAGTTGTTTTAAAAATTTTCTCATCACGTTAAGTTTTTATTGGGATATTGACATATTGATGTCAAACGGATGGCGATATGTGAGAGTGAGTTACGCCATGTCCTCCAATCCCTTAGTTAATCTTGCTTAAAAATTGTACTTAGAAAGGCTACCGTATTTGGTTATTTTCCTTCTGTACCAATCATCAAGCAATTGTGATAGGAAGGAATTCCTTTCTTTTCTGTCGCTTATTATGTTATTAAATTCATCATCTAGTATGTCAAGGACATCTTGTTTCCAATACGATTTGTCAGTCGGCTTTCCGTTATTTAGCTTAACGAATATTCCTACATCCTTTCCGTCCTTCTCTGTCGTGGCTCTAGCGAAGTTCTTATCCATGTACTTCTTCACCAAGTCCACCTTATCTGAATACGACTCAGATAACATATTTTTTCTGATTATGTTAAGACCATTTTCCGAAAGAATAAATTTTCTCATTGAGAATATGTAGCTTATTGCCACTATTACTATAAATATGAGTTCCATTGCGTTTTTTTTTTTGGAATTTATCTCATCAGTGCAAAGATATATAAAAGATTTTAAAAAACAAAATCATGCTAAATAAAAAGGGGGATGAGTAATATACATCATCCCCATGAAATTCTAAAAACTAATAAATATTTGAAGCATTATGAAATTACAATCTCGTCATTTTTCGAAGATGCATGGAATACGTATCCATTATCATATTCGTTCTCTAGCAAGAGTTCTGTTACCTTATCTTCCAAGTTATCTTGGATATATTTCTTTATAGGTCTTGCTCCATACTTCTTTTCCTTTATTGCATTCGCATGGATAACCTTTATCGCATCGTCATCACATTCGATTGAATAGCCGATTTCATTAAGCCTTTTGTTGAACTGATTTACCTCCAATCTAGATATGTTCAGTAGGTTGTCATCATTCAAGTCGTTGAAGAATATAATCTTGTCAAGCCTGTTTAAGAATTCAGGTGAGAACTTCTTCTTCAATTCCTTGTCGATTATCGATTTCTTGTTCTTCTCTTCATCAGCATTGAATCCCAAACCCTTAGAGAATTCCTCAGCCTTTCTAGAACCAATGTTTGATGTCATGAGTACAATTACGTTCTTGAAGTTGACAACTTGCCCACTTCCGTCAGTAAGCCTTCCGTCATCAAATAGCTGTAGGAATATGTTGTATACCTCTTCGTTAGCCTTCTCAATCTCGTCGAGAAGAATAAGACAATGTTGCTTATGCTTTACGGCTTCGGTGAGGATACCACCATTCTCATATCCAACATATCCAGGGTTTGAACCAGTAAGCTTCGAGATTGAACTCTTCTCTGAATATTCACTCATGTCAATTCTTACCAATGCATCCTTATCTCCGAAAATTTCCTCTGCTAGTTTCTTTGCAAGAAGGGTCTTTCCGCAGCCAGAAGGTCCGCATAGAAGTGCGTTTCCCAAAGTCTTCGTCTTGTCACCCAATCCGATTCTGTTTCTCTTTATAATTTTGCATATCTCATCAATAGCCTCGTCTTGACCGATAATCTCATTTTTCAATATCGTATCAATGTGGGCAATCTTCTGTTTCTCGTTTGATGAAAGCTTTGATGTAGGAATGTTTGTCATATCCCCTACAGTTTCAAGTATGTCGTTTTCTGTTATGGTGACAGTCTTCTTGTTTGATATCTTGTCTCTCTTATAATCACTTAATTCAGACTTGATTACATTTTCTTCTGCAACCAATGAGTCTATTGATTCAAAATTACCTCTGTTCAGTGCATCATCCTTTTCGTTGTTTATTGCCAACAATCTCTTTCTAAGTACCTTTATTTCATTAGGGTCTTCAACAGACATTGAAGACTTGGAGCCGCATAAATCAATTATATCAAATGCAGAGTCTGGCAACTTTCTATCACTCACGTATCTCTCAGCAAGCTTCACTGCCTTCTCAATCGCTTCATTTGAGTATTTTACATTATGATATTCCTCATACTGACCGATTGACTTCTCTACAATATCAATCGTCTCTGCAATTGAAGGAGATTGTATCTCTATATTCTGGAATTTCCTTGACAGCGACGAATTAATCTCAAGCGTATTCTTGTATCCCTTAGGTGTCGTAGTTGCTATTACCCTAACAGAACCGTCATTCAATACTTCGCTGATGACACTTGACAAATCACCGTCCTTGTCCTTTCCGCTAGTCTTGAGCATGTTATGTATGTCATCAAGGAATAGTATATATTTGCTTGAACCCTTAAGCTCGTTGAACAAACCTTCGATTCTTTCCTCGAACATTCCCCTAAAATGAGTACCGCTTACTAATGCAACTATGTTTAACATGACAATCTTCTTGTCTTCAAGAATAGGAGGTATGTTTCCGTCGTTGATTAGGCTAGCTAAGCCATATACTATCTGTGTCTTTCCGACACCTCCTTCACCAATTAATATGACATTGTTCTTGTTCTTCCTGCCAAGAACCTCAATTATTTCCTTAATCTCCTTTTCTCGTCCAATAGTAGGGGAAGATTTCTTTGATAATATGCATTCATTGATATCAGTTGTAAACTGCTTTATAAAAGTTGACTTGCCGCTTGTAATCGTGTTCTTGGAACCTACATTTCCCTTTGGCTGTATATCATTGTCAAGCTTTGAGGAATCATATGTAATGCTTGATTTTGATGAAGATTTCCTAGGTTTCTTCGTACTCTTCCTGTCTTGTCTGACATTGATTGAAGAATCATCCTTGCTTGACTTATCTAAGTTGCATTTGCTGAATATGTAATCATAATCCAACTTGAACTTCTCGAATATGTCAGTCTCAACAAATCCGTAATCCCTATTCAGTATGGCAAGGAGTATATGCTCAGTTCCTACTTCTTGTGAAGATAGTTTCTCACATTCCATCTCAGCACAAGAAAGTACCTTGTTGACCTCATCATTATATGTCGGATTATCTGATTTCAACTGAGGCTTTGAATGCTTGTCTAGAACCGATACATAAACTTTCCTCAGTTCTTCCAAGTTGTCTGACATGAGGCAGTTGTCCAAAATCATGTTGGCATGACAGTCTCTATTGTCCAATATAGACAATACCAAGTACTCCAATGTGAATTCGTCTGTCGGAAATTCATCTAGAATCACAGTACCCATATAATCCAATATGTTTACCAACTCTATTGTATATTGTATTTCTTTTGTCTTATTCATATTCCTTCAAATATTTATATTAAGCTGTCATTAGTTTATGATGATAATATAGCAATAAGACATAAAGATTCAAAGCATTATAATGAACTATATAATTTGCTTTATTAGATAATTAATTATATATAATATAAAAATTAACAATGAAAAAAATTGTAAGACTTACTGAAAGTGATTTGCATAGAATTATCAAGGAATCCGTAAATAACATTATAACTGAACTTGATTGGAAAACATATGCTAATGCTGCAAATAAGAGGCAAGCACAAGGGAATTGGCAAAGTGCAGATAGGCTAAGAGACCAAATGGTCAACTCATTTAATAACAAATATGCCACAAGTGATAGTGAATACAACAATTATAATGGCATTATCAAACCATTGTTTATAAAGTAAATTACCATTTGTGTTAATAAAATTCCATTTATCATTTAACCCAACTATAGAAATACCATTTTCATTAAAGTTATTTATCCAATCAAACCACTGTTGAGAAAGTAAATTACAATTTACGTCAATCAAATTATATTTATCATTTAACTCAACTTTAGCAATACCATTTTTAAATCCATATATTTCATCAAATCCACCGAAATCGCCTTTCTTAGCTAAAGACAAGGCTTTTTCCAATTTATCCTTAAATACTGTGGATGGCTTGAACACTTCGTAGAAATTAACGCCTAACAATCTTGATAATTCTTCAGTTGACATAATGTTGTCGTTTCCACCGTTTTTGTGATTCCACCTACAAGTAACTGTTTTGCACTCTCCGTTTTCATCTACACAAACAGCTATCATTGATAATCCGTACTCATCCAAAGGACAATTCTCTCCAATTTTTTCTGGGATACTCTCAAAACCATCCTTTAAACAGAAATAAAACACACAAATGCCGTTATTTGTATAATCTTTAAAAGCTTGTTCTTCATGTGCCACACACCAAGGAGTATATTTACCATACTCACTTGCCTCTTTGAAGTTGTTTATTTTTACGATATTATAGCTAGTGTTTCTCTCTCCAAAATCAGTTGAGCCAAGACGTTCTCTCTCTAATTTATATGCTTGTTCCATACCTTCAGTAGTTTGTTCTGATAGTTTTTCAAACGTAAGACCGTTTAGGTTTCTATCAAATGAACTATTGATAGACTCATCGTTATTGATATATTTCAAGATTGAGTTTAACTTTATTATGTTTTCTCCGTTTGTCAGTTGCTTTTCCATAATCATTCTTGTAACACCAAGAAAGTACTTACAGTTATTCATTCTAACGTTAGGAATATCGTGTTTCATTTTTCCAAAGAAGTCCATTATTTGCTCATTACCCCAACCTAGTTTCTCCTCAAGGTATTTCCTAGCTGGTTTCATGTTATTATTTTTTGCATTTTCAGTTATCAAATAACATTTTTCTTCGGAAATACCCATGAGTTTTGTTATATATTTTACTTCTTCTATAAGTGTTTTATTTATCATTAAAATGCATATATTTAT
>ULXM01024021.1_pt1 | contig 34180 bp, 30 predicted proteins | sample 1961271 | NCBI WGS metagenome assembly ULXM01 (sample SAMEA4835838, study PRJEB28245) | human gut metagenome | biome: gut microbiome; material: fecal sample | place: Denmark | collected 2008 | reverse complement strand
TCTTCGTTTATGCTAAGACCGTTCCATATGCAGTCGCACTTGCCGACATTAAGGTCGGTTGTGAGCGTATCCCAGTTGATAGGCTGTTTTACGAGCTTTACACCGAGTCTGTTGCAAACTTCCTCTGCTACGTCAATATCGAAGCCTACGATCTCGCCGTTCTCGTCAGTGTAGCCCATAGGCTTGAATGTAGCGTCAAGACCTAATATGAACTGACCTGCGTCCTTTACCTTCTGCAGTGAGTTGTCGCCCTCTGCCTTGCTTTCTGTGACAGATGTGCCGTCGCCTGCTGTTGCACTGCTGTCTGCGGTTGAAGAATTACCGTTTGAGCTGCAGCCTGCAAGACCGAGCGTAAGAGCGGCTGCCATAGCTACGGCAATTGCCTTAAGATTTAATTTTTTCATTTTTATTTCCTTTCTGAGCGTTTTACACGCCTTAAAAATTACTTTAATATAGTAACACACAAATATGAAAAAGTAAATAGGCAAAATGAATAAAACGGCGGAAATTTGCAGGATTTCAGCAAATTTCCGCCGTTTTTTTGTTTTTAAAGCCGATACTATCAATAAAGATATTCATATTGCGAAATGTCGGGGCATTTTGAGGGCTGAAGCTCGTCTTCCTTGAAGCTGTATCTGATATTCTGATTATACATATACCACAGGCAGACCCTCATACCGCTCATTTCAAGGTGAGTGCCGTCCTCAAAGGCATACTTTTGCATCAGCTTGTTATCACTGCCTTTAAGAAGGGCGGTAGGATCGACGAAATGATAGTGACTATAGTAGCAGTTCTCAATCGCATATCGCAGTGCGGAATTATACTCGTCTATCTTTTCGTTCTTGCAGAACTTACTGCGGACGGGAGTTACAGCCATAATAATGAACTCGCTGTTCGGGCTTGCCTGCTTGCACTGGTAGAGAAGCTGCATATAGTTTTCTACAAACTGTTCTTTCGTGGTAAGGTTTACATCGTTAAGACCCATTGAGAAAAGAACGTATTTAGGCTGCTTGTTGTAAAGGTGAACAAGCACATCTGTGCTTAAATTGCCCGATGTTATAAGGAACTGGTGTATGTTCCACGCCGCAATGTTGGGTCGTGCGAGGTTGTTTTCCTGCTTGAAGTATCCTGCACTTGCAAAGCCGGAGCAAACGCTGTCACCGACAAGTGCGAACTGGTCGAAATATTTGTACATAGCGTCTGTGATGGTGTAATCAGGTTCAGGTTCAGGCTCAGGCTCAGGTACGGGCAGAGGTTCTTCTTCTTTTGTCTGAGAAGTTGTCTTATCTGTATCGGCAGACGTGCTTTCGGTCTGCGAATATGTATTGTCATAGCTTATACCGCCGTCGGATATGTTGACAGCGTAAGCGTTATTGCAGGCTGTGCATATAATAGCCGCCGCAAGCGGCAGACACAGCAATATGAAACGTTTCTTAGGCGAAACGGAACCGTATTTATTATAAAGCATTATATTCCCTTATTCCGTAGGGCGGTACAAATTACCGCAAAAGTATATAGTAAACCGATGAGGTTATGTTTCTTATTTAATTATAATGCTGATTTTACACTTTTGCAAGAATAAATTTACAAAATGTCGAATTGGGTCAAAATTTCATTGAATTGCACAACGATAAGGCAGATTTCACAGAGTTTTTATGTAAAGTGTATTTTTTGCGGATCCCGGTACAATATGTTGTGCTTTTTACACAGAGTTACATTGAGAAATACAAGGAATTAAGCAAGGACGGCGGTGATTGTTTTACCCGCTGTAAAGCACAGCTATATTTATGACGCTGAAAGAAAAAGTATGATTATCGGTGGGAATGGCAGGTAATAGATTACGGCGATTATACCTTATCGGGTATAATGAGTGGGGATGAATTATAAATTATACCCTTTAGGGTGTAAAAACTAAAACAAATGCTTGACATTATACCCTAAAGGGTGTAAAATATATTCAGATTATAACAGCGGAGATGATTTTCGGTGAATAAAATAGCACAGTTTATAAAAACTAAGAGGAAAGAAGCAGGGCTTACACAGGAAGAATTTGCGATGCGTTCCGGGCTTGGTCTGCGGTTTGTCCGTGAGCTTGAGCAGGGCAAGGAAACCGTGCGTATGGATAAAGTCAACACTGCGCTTGCAATGTTTAATATGGAAGCGGTGCCGGGAAGAAAGGAAGGCAGACAGTGATGGTACTCAGAACGGCTTATGTTTATGTCAGAAATATTTTTGCAGGACAGCTTTGCGAAAGTGACGAGGGATATACTTTTACCTATGACAAGGCTTATCTCGAAAGCGAAAATGCAAGTGCCGTTTCACTTACTTTGCCTCTTAGAAAAGAAGCATACAGCTCGAAAACCTTATTTTCTTTTTTTGACGGTCTGATTCCTGAGGGGTGGCTTTTAGATGTGGTGAGCCGTAACTGGAAAATCGACAACAGGGACAGATTCGGTTTGTTATTGGTTGCCTGCAAGGATTGTATCGGTAATGTTACAATTATGGAGGAAAAATTATGAAATGTCTGTGCTGTGGAAAAGATATTGACAAAAACGGTGAAAACGGGTGGCATAAAAGTTGTATAAAGCGTTTTTTCGGTGCATCAAAATTACCTGAAATAGAAATTGATGATGAAACGCTGAAAAAACTTGCCGATGAAACGGTAAATAACGGATTGACCGTTCCGGGAGTGCAGAAAAAACTGTCATTGCATCTTATTTCGGAAAATAAGTCGCCAAAACTCACCATTGTGAATTTTCCTACAGGTTATATTCTCAAGCCTCAGGTGCCGCAGTATGAAACATTGCCTGAAGCCGAACATCTTGTAATGTCTATGGCGGATATAACGGGAATTTCAACTGTTCCGCACGCTCTTATAGGCAATAACGGTAATTATGCGTATATTACAAAAAGAGCAGACAGGATAATGAACACCGACAGAACAGCAATGCTTGCAATGGAGGATTTCTGCCAGCTTGATTTAAGGCTTACGCAGGATAAATATAAAGGCTCGTATGAGCGCTGTGCAAAGGTGATAGAACGATACTCGTCAAGGGTGGGATTTGATATGACCGAGCTTTTTATGCGGCTTGTTTTTTCTTTTGTGACGGGAAACTCGGATATGCACCTTAAAAACTTCTCGCTGATAGAAACTGCCGAAAAAAGCGGTGAATATGTTTTATCCCCTGCGTATGATTTGCTGCCGGTAAATGTTATTTTGCCTGCCGACATTGAGCAGACCGCTCTTACGCTGAACGGGAAGAAGCGAAATATACGCAGGAAGGATTTTTATTCGTTTGCATATAAATGCGGTATTCCTAAAAATTCTGCAGAGAATATGATAAAAAGGGTAGTATCTTTAAAAGAAAAATATGAAGCTATGTGCCGTGATTCTTTGCTGTCGGATAATCTGAAAGAATGCTTTATACGTCTGATAAACGAAAGATGCGATATACTCAGCTGAAAAATAAACCCGGCAGATACGTTTATTGAATCGTACCTGTCGGGTTGATTTTATAGTCCGTTTGCTCCTTTATACGCTTCAATAAATACAAGCGCATCTGAATTTGAAGCCGCAATCTTTGAGTTATATGCGGCAACAGCAGAACAAGCCTCAATATTTTTGTTTGAATCTGTTAGTGTCGAAACCTGACTTGCAATTCTGTCAGATGTATCAAGGCAATCTTCAAGGGTATCATACAGCATATGCTGATTTTCTTTAAGCTGATACAGACAGTTGATAGCTACGTCAAGTCTTGAAATAATAGTTTCCTGTGTAACTTCGTCTTCATATTTATTGTATGCACCGTCCGCTCCCGTGAGTGCAGTACAACGTCCGCTTTCAAAGTATTCAAGCATTCGGATAACAGCGATCATATTTCTGTACTTTGGGTGAATAATGTTCACTGAATATACGCTCTCAAGTGTATTTGAAATTTGATTGACCTTTGAATGCAAATAAGACTGCTGTTGCCTTAATCTTTCTATTTCAAGACGCTCTTTGGCTATTCTTGATTGTTCTCTAAGCATCTTGTTTCGATATTTGCGTTTTTCCTTTGATTTGACTGCCAAACAAGTGATTATTGGAGCGGTAATTATCACTAAAATTGATATAATACAAGCTAACGTTGTTGTGTCTGCCTCAAAACTGGTTGCTGTTACATGAGAATAAATTATCAAACATATAGAAAAAATTGAAGCGATTATAAATGCTATCCACGTTTTACGTCTAACATTATAATTGGGTTTCGAGATCGCTCTTATTACACCAAGTCTATTTATCTTAGCCTGTAATTTATCAATCGTACAAAGCAGAGTATACCTCTCGCTCTCCAGTTCCTTTGCAATAGTCAAATGCTCAACAATCACGGACGGAGCGAGTTTATCTGCGGCGTGGTATTCTCCGCCTATACTTATTTCAGCCTGATATTCAATAGGACAGCCGCAGTTGGGACAAGCATTCGCTCTGTCGGAGAATTCCTTGCCGCACTCGGCACACTTTATCATTGCCATATTTTTAACCCCTTTAATTTTTAATGCTCAGAAAATCATATATCCGATAGTTTAATTCTAATCTGTTTCAGGTTAAAAGTCAAGACCTTCACACTAAAAGTTTATAATTTAATTATAAAAACGTGAAAGGCGCTGATAAAAATGTACAGCAGAATAAGAAACCTGCGGGAAGATTCCGATCTCAATCAGACAACGGTCGCAAAAATGCTCGGTATGTCGCAGACGGGATATTCAAAATACGAAACGGGCGAAAATGATGTTCCTACGGCAATACTGATAAAGCTTGCGGAATATTATAAAACCAATGTGGATTATATCCTCGGGCTTACCGATAACCCAATCTATTATAAAGAAATATAAAACCCGGCAGATACGTTTATTGAATCGTACCTGTCGGGTTTGTTTCATATTAAAGCACCTTTGATAAAAAGTCCTTAAGTCTTGGATTTTTGGGGTTTGCGAAGAATTCATCGGGAGGACCCTGTTCAACTATCTGTCCGTCCGACATAAACATTACTCTTGAAGCAACCTCACGGGCAAAGCCCATTTCGTGAGTTACGACAACCATTGTCATACCATCGTCGGCAAGCTGTTTCATAAGATCGAGAACCTCTCCAACCATTTCGGGATCGAGCGCCGAGGTCGGCTCGTCGAAAAGCATAACATCGGGCTTCATGGCAAGCGCACGGACGATAGCGATTCTCTGCTTCTGACCGCCCGATAACTGCGGAGGATAAGCGTCTGCCTTATCAGCAAGACCGACACGCTCTAAAAGCCGCATTGCCTCTGCGTCAGCCTCTTCCTTTGTCATAAGGCCGAGCTTAACGGGAGCCAAGGTTATGTTTTTCTTTATCGTCAGATGGGGGAACAGGTTGAAGTGCTGGAACACCATACCCATCTTTCTTCTTATAAGGTTTACGTTAGCCTTGCGGTCGGTGATGTATTCACCTTCAACGCAGATACTTCCGCTTGTCGGCTTTTCCATAAGGTTAAGGCAACGCAGGAACGTACTTTTACCCGAACCGGAAGGTCCTATGATAACTACCTTTTCGCCTTTGTAGATATGCTCGTTTATCCCGTTGAGGACGTGGAGATTGCCAAACGATTTACTGAGATCCTTAACGTCTATCACTCTTGCCAAGCCTCCTCTCAAGCAGTTTCTGGAGTTTTGTCAGAATAAATACCAGTATCAGATAGAATGCCGCCGCAATGAGAAGCGGGGTAATAAGGTCATATGTCTTTGAGCCTACATACTGTGCCGCTTTGGTAATATCCGTTACCGCAATGTAGCCTGCTATCGAGGTTTCCTTTACCAGTACGATAAATTCGTTTCCGAGTGCGGGAAGTATGTTCTTTATAGCCTGCGGAAGCACGATAAGCCACATTGTCTGACCTGCGCCGAGACCCAGCGATCTTCCTGCCTCTGTCTGACCCTTGTCGATAGACTCGATACCTGCACGGACAATCTCCGCAACATACGCACCCGAATTTATACCGAAGCACAAAACTGCGGCAACTATTGCGTTTGCGCCTCTGTAGTTGAACAGAACTGCGTTTATGAGCAACAGCTGTACAAGTACGGGCGTACCTCTTATTACGAATACATACAGGTCGCATATCTTAGCTATCCAGCCGATACCTCTCCTGCCTGCGCATAACTGCTTTACTACTGCCACGAATGCACCGATAAGAAAACCGAGAATAACCGCAAACAGCGATATGAGCAGTGTGTTTCCGATACCGCTTAAATAGAATTCATAACGGTTTTCTCTTATAAGCGCCTTGTCAATGGCATCCCATATACCAAGAAAGAAGTCCAATTCTTAATTCCTCCGTCTTATGCCTTTCAAAAAATACGGGCGGCATTTCACCGCCCGGTAGTTTTATCAGTCAGCAGAATTATTCAGCCTTACTGTCAGCGTCGGCACCTGCACCTGTTGTGTGCTTGAGTGTGAACTCGTCAACCTTGCCTTCGTCAATCAGCTTCTGAAGAACCTTGTTTACCTTTTCTTCAAGCTCTGTGTTGCCCTTCTTGAAAGCGAAAGCGTACTTGTCTGTGAATACCTCGCCGTCAAGAATTTCAAGGTTGTCATTACCCTTTACCATTTCCTTTGCGGGAAGCTCGTCCATAACGATGCAGTCAACCTTGTCACTCTTTAAGTCTTCTGCCGCCTGAACATACTTTGTATAACGTGAGGGCTCCTTCTTAAGATCGTCTGTTACATATGTATCGGCAACTGTTGACATCTGAACGGCAATCTTTGTGTCACCGCCGAGATCATCGGCGCTCTTTACTCTGTTTGCTCCCTTGAGTACAACGATAACCTGCTTTGACTTAGCGTATTCGATTGAGAAGTCCATAGCCTCCTGACGCTCGGGAGTAACCGAGATGCCTGCTGCTGCAAAGTCAACCTTGCCCTGCTGTACGGCTAAAAGCGCACCGTCAAAGTCCATTGACTGAATCTCAAGCTCCATACCGAGCTCCTTTGCAACTTCGTTTGCAATATCAACGTCGATACCTACAACATTGTTACCGCTCATATATTCATAAGGAGCGAAACCGGGTTCTGTAGCCATAATGAGCTTGCCGCCTGTTGTGTTTGACTGACAGCCTGCCATAGCAAGACCGCAGGTAGCGGCAACGAGAATGCCTGCAATTATTCTTTTGATCTTCATAAAAATACCTCTTTTATATTTCTTTGTTTTTTGTGCGCTTTCTGCGCTATCGTTAATATTATAGTGCATTTCTTTTCAATAAGCAAGAGTTTTTCGTTTTTTTGTGTAAAATACATATAAAAAATGTGCCGCAGTGAGATACTGTGGCACATCGGGTTGCAGAAAAAGTCTTGCATTTGATGTACTTCTGTTATATCTTTTAGTATTTATTATTTATCTATGATAACAAGCTACCGATAGTTCTGTTTGTCGGACAGCACTTCTCGGGTTCGCTATTCGAATAGATAAACCTGTCAATATGAAAGAGGGAGACAACCAAAGGGATCAGGACAAGGGACTTGACAGCCCCTCTCCCTGTCCCTTAGGTTTTCTCCCTCTTGCTCCCACTTTCCTTACCCATACCCACACCCCGTCGGGGTGTTGGCTAAACTTGAATAACCACCTGAACATTGTATATCCTGCCAATGCAGGGACGCTTAACGCTACACGTCCGCATATTAGTACATATATCGCAGGTTAGTGGCGTTTTTTTTTGAAAGGTTAATGTTAGTGCAGTTGCACTGATATACCCACGAAACTATTAACGTCTTGTTGGGGGGAACTGTTTTAAGCAGTGTCGGTGATACATTCCATTATGCTGTTTTAATAATCGGTTTTTCGACAGACTGAATGTGCCGCAGTGGGATGCTGTGGCACATAATCTTTGCTTTTCCGGCTTACTTTCTTGAGAATAAGCCCTTTTTCTCGTAAGGCTCGCTTGTAATGTCTTTAAGCTCGTAGCCAGTTGGCTGTATAACCTCTTTGATCTTGTCTTCGGAAAGTGCCTCCTCGCTTATTATCACGGTTTCTCCCTTTGAGTGAGAAGAAGTGACCTTCTTTACGGGAAAAGCATTTCTGATAGCGTCATTGACGTGTGATTCGCACATTCCGCACATCATTCCGTCGATTTTAAGTGTTGTCTTTACCATTGTAAATTCCTCCGTTACTTTATTGATATTACTTTATAGCCGCTGTTTTCAACGGCTTTTTTAAGCTGTTTGTCGTGTACTTCGCCTGAAAGCTCAGCCACTGCGATACCGTCTGTATGGCTAGCTACAGCGCTTGCTACCTGCGGAATAGCCTCAAGTGCAGTCTTTACATGATGCTCGCATTTTTCACACATCATACCCTTTATTTTTATCGTCTTTGTTATTTTAGCCGTGTCGGACGGCTGTATTGCATTATTATTCATCGGCTTTGCTTTTCTGTCGTGCTTTGTGCTGTACAGCCTGCAGAAATTGAGCCTTAACGCATTCGATACGACGCAGAAGCTGGAAAGGCTCATTGCCGCCGCACCGAACATAGGGTTAAGCGTAAGCCCGAGCGGAATAAATACGCCTGCGGCAAGAGGAATGCCGATAACGTTATAGATGAATGCCCAGAAAAGATTTTCGTGTATATTACGCAGTGACGAGCGGGAAAGCCTTATTGCCGCAGGAACATCGGTAAGCCTGCTCTTCATCAGCACAACATCGGCGGCATCTATCGCAACGTCTGTTCCTGCACCTATAGCGATGCCTGTATCTGCGGCGGTAAGCGCAGGTGCGTCATTTATGCCGTCGCCTATCATAGCGACCTTACCCTGTGCCTTGAGCGAGCGGATGACCGCCTCTTTTCCGTCGGGGAGAACGCCCGCTATCACCTCGTCAATGCCTGCTTTTTTGGCTACTGCCTTTGCGGTGCGCTCGTTATCGCCTGTCAGCATTATTACCCGTATGCCCATATTTCTGAGCTGTTTTACTGCATCGGGGCTGTCGCTCTTTATCGTGTCGGCTACTGCTATCATACCGAGCATACGGTTGTTTTTGCAGAAAAGCAGGGGAGTTTTGCCCTCACCTGAAAGACGGTCCGCTTCAGACTTTATTCTGTCGCCGACAGCGATCTTTTCACCGATGAACTTAAGACTTCCGCCGTAAAGCGTATCATTGCCGATGGCAGCTGTAAGTCCGTTTCCGCTGAGTGCCTTGAAATTATCGACTGCTACTGACGGGATTTTGTGCTCAGAGCCGTAAACGTTTATCGCTTTTGCAAGCGGGTGTTCGCTCTTTGCTTCAAGCGACAGTGCAAGGCTAAGAAGTTCGTTTTCGGTAACGTCTTCCGCAGGGATTATATCCGTTACGACCGGCTCTCCGGCTGTTACGGTGCCTGTTTTATCAAGCACGGCTATCTGAGTTTTTCCCGTCTGCTCAAGCGAAACGGCGGTCTTGAAAAGTATGCCGTTCTTTGCGCCGACACCGTTTCCGACCATTATCGCAACGGGAGTGGCAAGTCCGAGCGCACACGGACAGCTTATTACAAGCACCGATATTCCTCTTGCCAGAGCATAAGCGAAATCCTGTCCGAGCAAGAGCCACACTATCGTAGTGACAACGGCAATTGCAATAACGGTCGGAACAAATATTCCCGATACCTTGTCGGCAATCTTCGCAACGGGCGCTTTTGTTGCCGCCGCATCGCTCACCATTTTTATTATCTGCGACAAGGTGGTATCCTCGCCTACACGGGTAGCCCTGCAGGTGATGAAGCCCGTCTGATTTATGGTAGCCGCCGAAACATTATCTCCGACCGTCTTATCTACCGGTATGCTTTCGCCTGTCAGTGCGGATTCGTTGACTGTGCTTTCGCCGTCTGTTACTACTGCGTCAACGGGTATGCTTTCGCCGGGACGTACAACGAATATATCGCCCTTCATCACTTCTTTGGCAGGAACAGTATGCTCCGTGCCGTTTCTTATTACGTTTGCGGTCTTAGGGGCGAGGCTTACAAGTCCTTTCAACGCATCGGTGGTTTTGCCTTTGGAACGGGCTTCGAGCAGTTTTCCGACTGTAATGAGCGTCAGTATCATAGCCGCCGATTCAAAATAGAACTCGTCCATATACATCATAACGGCATCTGCATTTTGGTGAAGCTGTGCATCGGTCATCATAAACAGGGCGTATACGCTCCATACGAATGACGCACCCGAGCCGAGTGCCACAAGCGTATCCATATTCGGCGAGCGGTTGATAAATCCCTTGAAGCCGTTTATAAAGAACTTGCCGTTTATAACCATTATAATTGCGCTTAGCAGCAACTGCACAAGACCCATAGCGACATGGTTTCCGTCAAACCATGACGGAAGCGGAAATCCCCACATCATATGACCCATTGAGAAGTACATCAGTATCACAAGAAAAACGAGTGACGCTATAAGCCTTTTTCTAAGTCCGGGCGTTTCGGTATCACGCAGTGAACCGCCATCGGTATCGTTATTTTCTGTTTTTGCGCCTTTCAGCCTTGCGCCGTAGCCTGCCTTTTCAACGGCAGAAATAATATCCTGCGGTGACGCTGTACCATCGACACCCATTGAATTTGTAAGCAGGCTCACCGAACACGAGGTTACACCCTTTACCTTGCCGACCGCTTTTTCCACTCTTGCACTGCAGGCGGCACAGCTCATGCCTGTGACATCGTACTGCTCCATAATAAGACCCTCTTTCTTTTGCTGTATATCTTTATATTATGTCCGTCTTACGTTATTTCATCAGCTTTTGCAGAGTTGTGACAAGCTCGTCTATGACCTCGTCCCTGCCTTCTCTTATATCTCTTGCAACGCAGCCTCTTATATGGCTTGCCAGCAGTTCCTTATTGAAGGCGTTCATTGCGGCATTGACAGCGGCGGATTGAATAAGCACATCGTTGCAGTATGCATCATTCTCAATCATAGCCTCGATGCCACGCACCTGTCCTTCAATGCGTTTAAGGCGGTTAAGAAGCGCCTTTTTGTGCTTTTCATCCCTTACGGTATGCTTTTCACAACACGGACAGACTTTTTTGATAATCGTTTTATTTTCACTCATAGCGTTACCTCTGAATTTTTGCTGTAGCTTTAATATACCCTCACGGGGTATTTTTATTATATACTCCCCGGGGGTATTTGTCAAGAAAAAAATGAAAAGTGTGAAAATTTTGTTGTCCGGACGTAAAAATGACCCCCGATTTTAAAACGGAGGTCATTTCTGCTTGATTCAGTTCATTATATCTTCCAGTCGGACAGCTTTATCGACATGGTCATATATCTCTTTTTCTGATTCTGCACTATATTCAAGGTAGATATCTCTGTACTCCCGTGCGTCCGCTATAGCTTTAAGGCAGGCGGGTTCTTTATCGTAAGTTCCTGCTTTCAGGCACTCGGAAAAGCTGTTTATCGCTCTTATATATGCCTTGTTTTTCTTGTCATTCGCATCGCAGATAAGCGGTTCAGCCTTTTCGAGATATATCGGTCTTATATGCGTGTGATTCCATATACCGTGCTCGTTAAGCATAAGCACGGGGACACCGAAAAAGCTGACATATGAATCATTGGAAGGTGGATTGCTAAAGTCCGCATCAGCGGCTATAACGCCGATAGCGTTGTCGGTTACGTCCCTTACTACAGTACCGCAAGAAAACTTTATCGGAAGCGCAAAGCATTTTTGCTCGAATCTGTCTTTTCTGTATTCATATGTATCGTTTTCTTCTTCCGGGCTCATTTCGCCGCAATAGAGGTAATCAATATTTCCTTTGTTGTTAAACTGTATCTCAGATACCGACTCGCCGTAAGAAAAGACTGTTATCGCTTCAGCGAGTTCGTCGGTCGTATGCTGATTCCGGTGCAAGCGGATTGTTTTGGTGAACTCATCGCAGCTGTTTATAAGTTTTTTCTTGTATATAGTACAAGAAAAATTGCCTTTTGAAAGATACCTTTGTGCAAAGAGTATTGACATTTTGTAGTTCAAGAAATAGTTTTGTTAGAGTTTATGCTGATCCTCAAATACATAGAGATAACTGCCGGATGAGTTGTCCTTGATTCGTTCAAGCTTTTTGCTCTCGTAATTTAACCTCTCTCGAATCTGCTTTTGCAGATTATCATCGCTTGTGCTGTCGCTCAGCTTTTGTAGTTCCTCCAGCTTTTCGGTATAGGAAAGCGTGGAGTTCCAGAGCATAGTCGCTTTTTCGGCATCGCTTAGCTGATATTGTTTTTTGCTTAGTTCTTCTCTTATATAAGAGCCGGGTATAAGTCTTTCTGTAAGTTTCATTGAATTCACCTCATCAGTACGTCGGTTCAAAGTTTGTGTTACTCTGTGATTCGCTGATTATGCCTTTACTGACCGCTTCGTCAAGAACAATCATATCCTTCATCCTCCTCAGTGGGTATATAATTTTCCGGAAACGCCATATTTTTGTTAGAGTTCATTACTATGTTTTTCGCTTCTTTTAGATTCATTTCACCTGTCAGGACACCGAAAACAGACGGTGCGACAGAATTGAGGTATAACTGCAGGAAAACGACGAGCATTTGTGCTGTTTCGTTAGGGAATAGTTCCAAATAAGGATAGTCGACAATTATTTGATATTTTATGTCGTGATTGCCGTCCTCAGTCATGCGAAGCTGCGGGCAGAAAATAGCTGATTTTCCTTCATCGTTATCGAAATTTGGCGATTGCTGCTGTATTGATATATGTTTTTTTTCCTCGTTGATAAAATTTAACAGCCGAAACAGTGCAGGGAAGCGTTCGAGATTTGCGGCCACCAGTTTTTGCCCTACTGTATTATAGTAGGCTCTTGCTAAAATACAGTTTTCAGAAAACGTGATAGCTGATTCGATAAAGCCTCCGGGGCTGTCCTTGCCTTCTGTGACGAACAGAATCTCTATATTGTTTTCATCGTCTTCTTCAGGCTCTGAGTGCATAATCTTTAGCGTATCGAGATAATTTAATATTAACTCTACGGCTTCTTCTTTATTCATAGTAAGGCGCCTCCTTAAAGTAGAATGCTTATGTTCACAAGACATATTATAGCACAGAAACCATCTGCTGTCAAGTAATCCGGAAAAAAGTTTTCAAGTTCTTATCTTCTTATTACAGCATCGGGTCGGTGTACTGTATTTTTAGTGCATTAAATAGCCAACGATTTACTCGACGGCTTCTTCTTTATCTATACGCACCTCCTTGTAGAATGCTTATGGCTGCCATACAATGATTATAACACAGACAATTCAAACCGTCAAGTGAAAAGTTTGTGAAACTCACAAAAATAGTATTGATTGACATAATTCGAAAAAGAAGTTATAATTAATGTAAATTCGGTTTCGTAATAAGAGAGGAATATTGTTATGACAACGTATATGTTTAAATCGTTTCCTGCCAACCGCAGTTGTAATATTAATCTGGCTGAGATAGAAAAGCAGTACCATATTTTCACCACTGCGGTCGATAAGTGCAATGCAGGTATCACGTTCAGAAAAGACGGCAAGAAGTTCAGTGTTTACGCAATTAACGAATCCAGCGTAACGCTTGTGCTTACATCGGAAACGGAGCTTTCCTCGCCTGCAAGAACTATGTCTGCTTTCAGCAGAGAGCTGCTCAGACTGAACATGGAACTCAAAAAAGAGAAAAATACAGAAAAAATTATTGACGATATGGTTTACAACCATTCTCTTTTCAGAACCGAAATGATTGATAAGAATGCGGCTCCTGTCCAGACTATCAGAAACATAAGTTCGACCGAGCTGATAAAAGCCATTGTAGATCTGCTGTTTTCTTCTGATACAGGCTACAGCACAAATCAGAAGAAAGAAACAATCGATGAGTTGAAAAAAATTATGCTTCCTTATATAAAATAAACGTTGTATCATCAGGCTTGCCGATACGATGCATACTTTGCCTTTAAGCCGGCTCATCCCGACCCTGAACGGTCGGGATGAGCCGGCTTAAAATTACCTCTTGAAAAATCACAATCAGTGTAATGTATTCCGTTGTCTTTCCGATGATTTATAATAGAGCCGCTTTGCAAGATTTAGTTTCAAAAACAAGACGTTGACCGGATAAATCAAAGGCCGCAGAAATGCGGCTTTTCGGTAAACTACGAGTCAGGCTGCCATAATCTAAAGCACGCATACATATTTGTTAGGTTAATCTGACAGTAGGGCGGGTACATCACAACTCTGTTTATCATCCGCACATTTCCCGATAATTCGGAATGCACTTTCGAAATAGTAATTGTGCGTATTTACCGAAGAATACGCTACGGAATTGTGCAAAACGGAAAATTTTCAGAATCTCTTGAAAAACTGTAGGAATTATGCTACAATCAAACTGCCGGAAACGTTTTCGGTAATTTAATTCAGACAACAGGTGAGCCATTGACTATAAAGGATATTGCAAGACTTGCCGGCTGCGGCGTGAGCACGGTTTCACGGGCACTTAACGGCAGTAATGAGATAAGCGAACAGACCAAAGAACGCATAAACGAGGTTATCCGTCAGTATAACTATACGCCTAACGGCAATGCACGCCGTATGCGCAGGAGCGCAGAAAAGACCATACTGCTTATCGTTAACGGCAGCAGTAACCTGTTCTTTTCACCGCTCATCGAGCAGATACAGATAGCGGCTTCTTCCGCAGGATTTCAGATTGCAGTGAATCACATTGACGAGCAGGAGGACGAGGTGCAGTTTGCGTCAAGGCTCTGCACGGAGTTAAGACCTGCCGGGGTGATATTTCTCGGCGGCGATATGCGAAACTTCAAAAGGAGCTTTGCACGGATAAAACTGCCCTGTATACTGAGTACGGCAAACGCTGAGGAGCTTGGCTTTGAAAACCTTTCCTCCGTCAGCGTTGACGACTATGACGGCGGCAGGGCGGCGGCAGAACAGCTGTTCGACCGTGGTCACAAAAAAGTCGGGATACTCGGCGGCGACCTCAGCTCCTACGGTCCTTCGGGATTGCGTTACGGCGGTTTTTGCAGTGTATGCTCTGAGCGGGGTGCGGATATTCCCGACAGCGAACTTTGTGCATATACGTTCAGCTCTGCTTATGAGGCGGCAGTGGCTCTTTATCACAAGTGCAAGGGTATGACGGCGGTATTCGCCATGTCGGATATTATCGCCGTGGGCGCTGTACGGGCATTTCTCGATATGGGTAAGCGTGTGCCGGAGGATATTTCGGTGCTTGGCTTCGACGGAATCGAACTGTCTGAATACAGCAACCCCAGAATAGCAACATTAGCCCAGCCGATCCACCAGATTTCAAGTCTGTCTGTGCGTATGCTGGTGAATATGATCGAAGACGGCGCCGAGGCGAGCCATGTAACGCTCAGGGCGCAGTTCAGGTCGGGCGGCTCAATGGGCAGAATATAGATTTTGTTGGAGGTCAACATGAGAAAAAGCGGTATCTTACTGCACATTGCGTCACTGCCGAACAAATACGGCATCGGCACGATGGGCAGGGAAGCCTATAAATTCGTTGACTGGCTCAGAAGCGCCGGTCAGAGTCTGTGGCAGATACTTCCGCTGTCACAGACGAGTTTTGGCGATTCGCCGTACCAGAGCTTTTCCATATATGCCGGAAATCCTTACTTCATCAGCCTTGAGACGCTGGAGGAGGAGGGGCTTCTGAAGCATAAGGAATATGCAGATATAAACTGGTGCAAGGATCCGAGATATATCGACTACGCCACGATGTACGAGAACTTCTATAAAGTGATGAGGCTCGCATTCGGGCGCTTTTCTAAGGGCAGGAATGGTAACGTTTCCGAAGAATATAAGGCATTCGTTGCCGAAAATTCCTGGCTTGAAAACTACACGCTGTTCATGGCGCTAAAGGACGCACACGGCGGAAAAAGCTGGTGCGAGTGGGAAACGCCGCTCCGCCTGCGTGACGTAACAGCGGTATATTCCGCAAAGAAGAAGTACGCAAAGGATATGGAATTCTACGCATTCCTTCAGTTTGAGTTCTTCCGTCAGTGGTACAAGCTGAAGAAGTACGCAAATGACAACGGGATACAGATTATCGGCGATATTCCGATATACTGCGCCCTTGACAGTGCAGATGTCTGGTGCGAATCGCAGCTGTTTCAGCTTGACCGTGACAGAGTGCCTACCGTCGTTGCAGGATTCCCTCCGGACGCATTCTCGGAGGATGGGCAGTTGTGGGGAAACCCCATCTACGACTGGGACAGAATGAAGCAGGAAAACTATCGCTGGTGGGTCGGCAGAATGAGCTTCGCAAAGAAGCAGTATGATATTGTCCGTATAGATCACTTCATCGGTTTCAACAGCTACTATGCCATACCGTTCGGCAGCAAGACCGCACACGGCGGCGAATGGCACGATGGTCCGAAATACGATCTGTTCAATGTCATTAAGAGAGAAACAGGAAAGGGCGGTATCATAGCGGAGGATCTGGGAATAATCACTCCGTCTGTAAAGAAACTTCTCAAGCAGGCGGCATATCCCGGAATGAAGGTACTGCAGTTTGCTTTCGACCCTACGGGAAAGAGCGAATATCTTCCGCAGAACTACACATCGCAGAACTGCGTTGTGTATACATCCACTCACGACAGCGATACGGCACTGGGTTGGTTCAACAACCTTGATCGTACAACAAAGCAGTTTGTGAAGGAATATCTCGGGGTGCGCCATGCGGCTGAACTTCCCGAGGCATTTATCGACATCGCCTGGAAAAGCACCGCAGATATGGCTATGACTACAATGCAGGAACTGTGCGGATTCGGAACCGAGGCACGCATAAACGTTCCTTCCACCATCGGAAATAACTGGCGCTGGAGGACACTGGAGAGCGACTTTACCGCTAAGAGTGCGGCATACCTTGACAGACTGACTGAAATAAGCAACAGAAAACCTCCCGTTAAAAAATCAAGAAAAAACGATAATGAAAGGAGCATAATATGAAGATTGAAAATTTCAAGGAGAAGCTCGTTTCCCTCTGTGAGAAGGAATATCATGCACAGCCGAGGGAACTGACGGCAAATCAACTGCACTGTGCAGTTTCAAAACTCGTTATGGAGGAGCTTTCTCCTGTGTGGGACAAGAGCCGTACGGCACACGATAAAGCACGCAAGGCAAGCTATCTCTCTATGGAGTTCCTGGTGGGTCGTGCAATATACAACAACCTGCTGTGTCTTGGGATACTTGACAGCACAGCCGAGGAACTGAAAGCGCTCGGCGTGGATATATCAGAATTCGAGGAGGTCGAGGACGCCGCTCTCGGTAACGGCGGTCTGGGCAGACTTGCGGCTTGCTTCCTGGACAGTGCGGCAACGCTTAATCTTCCGCTGGACGGCTACGGAATACGCTATAAGTACGGCCTGTTCAAGCAGGGCATCAAGGACGGATTCCAGACCGAAACCGCTGACGATTGGCAGAGATACGGCGACCCGTGGAGCGTTCGTCGTGAGCAGGAAACTGTTGTGATACACTTCGCTGACGGTGATGTTAATGCAGTTCCCTATGACTATCCCGTTATCGGATACGGCACTGAGAATGTAGGCACTCTGCGACTCTGGCAGGCTGAAACCGACGATGAGTTCGATTTTGACCTGTTCAATCGCAGTAAGTTTACCGAAGCCGGCGAAAAGAAGCGTGCCGCCGAGGACATTTCCCGTGTACTTTATCCCAATGACGAAACAGAAGCAGGAAAGATACTCAGACTGAAGCAGGAATATTTCTTCAGCGCCGCCGCAGTTGCCGATCTTATCAGAAAGCATAAGGCGATTTTTGGCACAATGGAGAATTTTGCTGATTACAATTGCATTCAGATGAACGATACTCATCCCGTTATCGCTCTGCCGGAGTTTATCCGTGTGGTAATGCGTGACGAGGGCTGGAAGTTTGATAAGGCTTTCGAAGTGGCAAAGAAGGTGTTCAACTACACCAACCATACCATCATGCAGGAAGCACTTGAGAAGTGGGACAGCAGACTTATCGAACGAATAGTCCCCGAAGTGTACAGCGTGATGATAATGCTCAACGAGGCATTCGAATCCGAAATGCACCGCAGGAATGTTCCGCAGGATAAACGTGCGGTTATGCGTCTTATAAAGAACGGCACCGTGCATATGGCAAATATTGCGGTATTCGGTTCTTCCTATGTGAACGGCGTTGCGGCTATACACACAGAGCTGTTAAAGACTACCGTGCTGAAGGACTGGTACGAGCTGTACCCCGAGAGATTTCAGAACAAGACAAACGGCATCACACAGCGCAGATGGCTGGCTTTGTGCAACCGTGAGCTTTCAGCACTCATTACCGAACTGCTCGGCTTTGACAGCTGGGTAACCGACCTTGACAAGCTAAGCGGCCTTAAGAAGTATGCGGACGATGAGAGTGTTCTTCGCCGCTTTATAGATATAAAGCACGCTAAGAAGCAGCAGCTTGCCGACTTTATCAAGAAATCGGAGGGAATTGAAATCGACCCGAAATCCGTTTTTGATATTCAGATTAAGCGTCTGCACGAATACAAGCGTCAGCTTCTGAACGCATTCTCGATACTGTATCTTTACTACGAGATAAAGGACGGAAATCTCAGAGATTTCACCCCTACTACATTCATTTTCGGTGCAAAGTCCGCACCCGGATATTACCGTGCAAAAGGCATTATCAAGTTTATTAACGAGGTAGCAAAGCTCGTAAACTCCGACCCGGATACAAAGGATCTGCTGAGAGTGGTATTCGTGAGCAATTACCGTGTTTCCTATGCGGAGAAGCTAGTGGCTGCGGCTGATATTTCCGAGCAGATCTCCACGGCGGGTACAGAAGCGTCAGGTACAGGCAATATGAAGTTTATGCTCAACGGCGCAGTAACGCTCGGCACACTGGACGGCGCTAACGTTGAGATTGCCGAGGAAGCCGGTGCAGAGAACGAATATATCTTCGGTGCGACTGTAGAGGAACTGGAGAAGATTATGCCGCACTACGTTCCCCGTGACATTACAGAGAGCGATCCGAAGATCAAGCGTGTGGTATCTGCGCTTATTGACGGTACCGTTTCCGACGGCGGAAGCGGTGTGTTCAGAGAACTTTATTTCGCACTTATGGAGGGCGCAAGCTGGCACGTACCCGATCATTACTACCTTCTGGGCGACCTTGACAGCTATGTTAAGGCAAAGCTGGCAGTAAACCGTGACTACAGCAACGAGCTTGCGTTTGCAAAGAAGTGCTGGCTGAATATCTGTTCTGCGGGTAAGTTCAGCTCAGACCGCACCATCGCTGAATATGCGAAGGATATATGGCATATCGGCAAGGTGTAATTCACCGAGTTTTGTATCGGATTCTCTTTTTGGTTTCGTTTGCAGTGAAACGTGTTATATGGATTGTAACAACGTTTCACCGGAAACGTTGCCATTATCCACAAAAGTGACAGATAGTAATTGGCTATTATGACAAATTTACAATTGTTTTTTAAATTTTAAAAAATAATTGTATAAATTCGCTTGACAGAGCAAAAAAATCTGTTATAATTAAACCAGAATTTCGAACCAAGTAATCAAATTTCGAAACATAGCCGAATCTGCAGGGTAGCACAGACAGCCTGCATTTGATTTTAGGATTTTTGTTTCGAAATAAGGCAAAAGTTTCGAAATGCAATAAAAGTAAGCAAGTGATTATATTCAGGAGGAATTAATTATGAAGTACAGGAAGATCATGACAGCGATAGCTTCTATGACAATGGCAGGCGTAATGCTGGCCGGCTGCGCAAGCAACAGCACAAGCGGCACAAGCAGTACAGACAGCGGCTCTGCGGCAGGCAACAGCACAGCTTCTTCAGGCGGCAGCGAATCCACCGTCGGCAGCGAGAAGGTTAGCCTCACGGTATGGGGTCCGCAGGAGGATCAGGAACTGATCAAGAAGATGTGTGACGAATTTGCTGCTGCAAATCCCGAAAAGACCTACACCTTCACCTACGGCGTTGTCAGCGAGGCAGACGCTCAGAAGGAAGTTAACAAGGACATCTCGGCGGCGGCTGACGTATTCGCTTTCGCTTCGGACCAGACCGCTATACTGGTGAACGCAGGCGCACTCTACAGAGTAACAAAGAATAAGGATCAGATCGTTGCGGAAAATTCTGAAGCTTCTATTTCAGCGGCTTCGATAAACGGCGAGCTTTACGGCTATCCTTATGTATCCGATACCTACTTTATGTACTACGACAAGTCCAAGCTGACAGAGGATGATGTAAAGTCTATCGAAGGCATTATGTCGAAGAATATCGACGGCGTTACAACAAACTTCGCTTTCAATACAGATGACGGCTGGTATCAGGCAGGCTTCTTCTTCGGCGCAGGCTGCAAGCTGTTCGGTGATGACGGAACCGATCCCACAAAGTGCGATTTCAATAACGAGCGTGGCTATATGGTAGGCGAATATCTCATCGACCTGGTAGCAAACCCCAAGTTCGGCTCCAACTTCGATGACTCGCTTGTAAAGGCAGGCTTTGCAGAGGGTACTTTGGCAGCTGCAGTTTCCGGTGTATGGAACGCAGGCGAAATCCAGAAATCTCTCGGCGATAACTACGCAGCTACAAAGCTCCCCGAGTTCAAACTCTCAAACGGCGAAACCGTTCAGATGGGCAGTATGGCTAACTTCAAGATCATGGGCGTAAACGCTGAAACCAAGAACCCGCTTGACGCAATGGCTCTTGCTGAGTGGCTCACTAATAAGGACAACCAGAAGACCAGATTCGAGGTTCGTTCATACGCTCCCACAAACGTTGAGCTTGCAAGCGACTCAGCTACTATGAACTCCAACATCGCTGTAGGCGCTCTTGCACAGCAGGCTAAGTACTCAACCGTTCAGACTTCTATCGGTCAGGTCCAGAACTACTGGACACCCGCTGAGGCTTTCGGTCAGGAAATTATCGCAGGTACCTGCACAAAGAGCAATCTCCAGGATAAGCTGAACGCTTATGTTGAGGCGGTTCTTGCAACGCTTAGCTGATAAAAAGCATTTAAGGTAATTCACCAATAAGTATATATGTTTCTCCAGGTTCCATTTCTTCGTGGGCGGCGTGACAGCCGCCCACAGAATCGGAACGTGCTTTATGCAGTTTCAATGCTTCCTGAATACTTGACACAGAACAATATCGGTTGCATAATTTTATCCGGTTATTATATGTGTTGATCAGATCCTCCGGGAAGGCTGCATTGAAACTGCACAAAGCTTCAATACTACTCAAGGAGGTAACTGCAATGACAAGTCTTGATTTTTACGCTCTTCCGTGGTACAAGAAAATACTTGTTAAAATAGCAGAATTTTTTGTAGCCATCGGAAAAGGCGTCGCTAATTTCGTGATCGGGGCGCCCGGCGCCGTATGGCGTTTTATAAAAATGATCGGCAGGGGTCTTGGCTGGCTCGGAAGCACATTTGTTCACGGTGACGCTCTCACCAAGCTCTCATATATTATAATGGGTGCAGGAAACCTGTTCCGAGGTCAGATAATCAAGGGGCTGATATTCATTGCCGCAGAGGTAGCGTATATCGGCTTTATGATTGACTCGGGACTCGGCTTTATAGCAGGGCTCAGAAATCTCGGTACGGTGCAGAGAGGCTGGTACTTCGATGAAACGCTCGGCATTGATGTAATGCGTGAAAACGGCGACAACTCAATGCTTATTCTCCTTTACGGAATATTTGCACTGTTCGTAACTCTGGCATTCATATTCATGTGGGTACATAACATAAAGTCGGCGTACAGCGCACAGCAGATTAAAAAATCCGGCAAGAAGCTGCCGGGCTTAGTGGACGATTTGAAGTCGCTTCTGGACGGACAGTTCCACAAGACGCTTCTTTTCATTCCCGTATCCGGCATCGTAGTATTCACGATAGTTCCGCTGGTATATATGATCTCGCTGGCGTTCACCAACTATGATAAGGATCACCAGGTGCCTGCAAATCTGTTCACCTGGATAGAATTTGATAACTTCAAAACTATTCTCGGAAGTAATTCCACTATCGGCAACACTTTCTGGCCGGTACTCGGCTGGACACTGGTATGGGCATTTTTCGCAACGTTCCTTAACTACTTCCTCGGAATAATTCTTGCGATGCTCATCAACAAGAAGGGCGTCAAGTTCAAGGCATTCTACAGAACGCTCTTTGTACTCGCCATTGCAGTACCGCAGTTCGTTTCACTGCTGGTAATGAAGAATGTTTTAGCTGAAGCGGGCCCTGTGAACGTACTTCTTCAGGAGCTTGGATGGATCTCGGCTCCGCTGCCGTTCTTCACCGATCCGATGTGGGCAAGAATGACGATTATAGCCGTAAACCTGTGGATAGGTATTCCGTATACGATGCTTATCGTTTCGGGTATCCTTATGAATATCCCCGACGATCTGTATGAGGCGGCAAGGATAGACGGTGCTTCTCCGTTTGTAATGTTCAGAAAGATAACTATGCCGTATGTGCTGTTCGTTACTACACCTTACCTTATTACACAGCTTGTCGGCAACATAAACAACTTCAACGTTATTTACTTCCTTACCGGCGGTACTCCGGCAACACTGGATTACTACCAGGCAGGAAAGACCGATCTGCTCGTTACCTGGCTGTATAAGCTGACGGTCAACTCAAGGGATTACAGCTACGCCGCAACGATAGGTATCATGGTGTTCATCATCTGCTCGCTGCTTTCGCTGATAACCTTCCGCAGATCCGCATCCTATAAGAATGAGGAGGCGTTCCAGTAATGAGAGAGATAAGAAAACAATCGTACTCCTACCAAAAAAGACAGCGCACGATTAATATCGTTATACAGATCGTGCTTCTGATACTGGGTCTGATGTGGATACTTCCGCTTATGTGGATAATCCTGACGTCATTTCGTGCAGAGCCCGGTTCATATACAAGCTACTTCTGGCCCAAGAGCTTCACGCTGGATAATTACTCGAAGCTGATTTTGGTGGATCAGCAGTTCAAGTTCACAAAATGGTTTATCAACACGTTTATCGTGGCGGTGGTATCCTGCATAGGCTCAACGTTCATTGTGCTTGCGGTGTCCTACGCTCTCAGCCGACTGAGATTCAAGATGCGTAAGCCTATGATGAACATTGCACTGATTCTCGGAATGTTCCCGGGATTCATGTCTATGGTCGCTATCTATTATATCCTTAAGGGTCTTGGTCTCACTGAGAATCCGCTTGTTTGTCTGACGCTGGTTTACATCTGCGGTTCCGGACTTACCTACTACATCGCAAAGGGATTCTTCGATACTATTCCGAAATCCCTTGACGAATCTGCGTACCTTGACGGTGCAACCAGATCACAGGTGTTCTTCCGCATCACTATCCCGCTTTCAAAGCCCATCATCGTATACACGATACTCACTACATTCATGGCTCCCTGGGTCGACTACATCTTCCCAAGTATGATTTGCGGTGCAAACTACGACAGCTATACTGTTGCGCTTGGTATGTTCAAGATGCTTGAGCGTGAGTTCATCGGTACCTACTATACGCAGTTCGCTGCGGCGGCAGTGCTGGTATCCATTCCTATCGGTGCGCTGTTCATAGTTATGCAGAAGTACTATGTCAGCGGTGTTACCGGCGGTGCAGTAAAGGGCTAATATCTATTATAAAGCAAAATCACTTTTTCGGGGGGATTTTATGGCAGTCAAGAACGTAACTATCCAGGATATTGCCGACAGGCTCGGTATGGCAAAGAGTACAGTTTCGAAGGCCATCTCAGGTGCTACCGACATCAGCGAAAAGACCCGTGAGCGTGTGCTTGCCTGTGCCGGCGAGATGGGGTATCAGGTAAAGGCAAAGCACGTTTCATATACTAAGTCGATAGTTGTCTTTATCTACGGAAGTATCCACTATGACAAGGTGGATCAGTTCGGCTATGAGATCATTCTCGGATTACAGGCCGCCGCTGCGGAACACGGTATCGGGGTAAATATCACTGCTATAAGCAATGCCGAACTGAAAAGCGGCAACTACTATTCTATCGTGTCGGGGGGAAACTGCGAGGGAGCGGTTTTCCTCGGCTTCAAGCCGCACCATGTGTTCATTGAGCATATACGCAGTCTGAATATTCCGCTTGTGATACTTGATAACAATGTCGATTATCAGCTGGCGGCTCGTGTCGGCTGCGACAGTGCAGGCGGAATTCGTCAGATGGTGCAGTATCTCTGGATGAGAGGTCATGACAGGATCGGATTTTTAGGCGGCGAGGAGGACAGTATCGTCACGCAGGAACGCTATCAGGCGTATTCCGACGCACTAAAAGAACTTGGGCTTGAGGAGGATAAAGATGCTGTCAGATACGGACATTTCTCTGCGAAAGGCACACGAAAGAGAATTCTTCCGATTGCTCAGACAGGAGTCACCGCAGTGGTTTGTATCAGCGACCTGTTAGCTTGCTCTGCAGTGCAGGAGCTTGAAAAAGCAGGCTATGTCGTACCTACGGATATAAGCGTGACAGGCTACGACAACCTCCCCGTGTCAGAATATTCGCAACCCCGTATTACAACGATGTATCAGAACCGAATACATATCGGAAAGACCGCATTCGTAATGCTTCAGCAGATGAACAGCGGTATCTCGATAGAAGCGGTCAGCCTTCGACCCGAACTTATCGAGAGAGAATCCGTGAAATTGATAGCCAAGAGAATTTTGCCCGAGGATGACAAATGAAAAATACAAGATTTTTACTTTCAGCCGCAGCCGCTGTTACGGCGGCGGCTATTCTTTTATCCGGGTGCAGTACACCGGAGGAAACTATGTCGGAAAGCTCGCAGCCGCAGGCTCCGTCATACCGTTACGAACACGAACTGAATGTGATAGACGATAACTGCCGTAATTACTACCAGGTGTTTGTTTATTCGTTCTGCGACAGCAACGGTGACGGCATAGGCGACCTTGCAGGAGTCACATCCAGACTGGATTATATTCAGGATATGGGCTTCAACGGTATATGGCTTTCGCCTATAATGCCGTCGGATTCCTACCACAAGTACAGCGTAAAGGATTATTATGCCATTGACGAGCAGTACGGCACGATGGAGGATTTTGAGAAGCTTACCGCAGAGTGCAAAAAGCGTGGAATAAAGCTGTTGATAGACCTTGTGATGAATCACAGTTCCAACGAGCACGAGTGGTTCAAACACGCTTCAAAGAGCCTGCGCAGCGATCCGTGCGGTGCGGCTAAAGACAAGCCCTGCCTTAACGATAACATCTGCCCTGTGCATGATAAATACATCGACTATTATTATTTTACGGACGAGAAGCCTGTCGGAACGAACTCCTGGTACAGAATAGGCTCAAACCGGTGGTATCAGGCGGTTTTCTCAGAGCAGATGCCGGAGCTGAATCTTGATAATTCTGCGGTGCGCAGTGAGTTTGAGAAAATAGCTGACTTCTGGCTGGAAAAGGGTGCAGGCGGATTCCGTCTGGACGCTGTCAAGGAGTATTTCAGCGGCAACCCCGAAAAGAATATCGAGGTGCTGAATCAATTTATGAAGCACTGCAAGACGGTTGACCCGAAATGCTACGTTGTCGGAGAGGTGTGGGAGAGCTTCACAAACTATACTAAATACTACAGCTCCGGGATTGACAGCGTATTCGGCTTCACTATGGCACAGGAAAGCGGAAAAATCGCCAAGACAATCAATGGTAAGGGTGCTGATAACTCGGTTAAATCCTTTGCACAGGCAATGGTGACTGTCGAGCAGAAGCTGGCTTCCTACAGCGATACCGCAATCGACGCACCGTTCATAGGAAATCACGATACCAACCGTGGCGCAGGCATACTCGGATATAACGAAACGAAAATAAAGGCGGCGGCAGGATTACTGCTCACAATGTCCGGTTCGCCTTTCGTGTATTACGGTGACGAGATAGGCCTTTCCGGAAGCGGACGTGACGAGAATAAGCGTGCCCCGATGATATGGGACAGCGAGGGTACGGGACTTACATACGGACCGCCTGATATGGAGCGGCAGGAAAACCGTTTTGCCGATGTGCAGACACAGCTTGCAGACGAGAATTCCATATTGAATTACTACAAGCGTGCGCTCAGGATACGCAACGAAAACCCCTGCATTGCAAGAGGTACGACCGAAGTGCTGACAGTGCCGGGACAGGATATTGCGGCAGTGCGCCGCACATTTGACGGCGACAGTATTGTGATTGTTTATAACTATTCCGATGAAAGCAAAGAGATCACGGAGCTTGACGGACTTTCCGAAATGCAGATACGAGGATATCTGACTGTTGATTCAGCAGAGGAGGTCCTGCTTGACGGTGGTCTTAAAATGCCTGCGTACAGCATTGCATTTCTTACCGGAAAATAACTACGGAGGTAATTATGGATATAATGCCTGATTTTGACCTTATCGACAGGGAATATGCGTATGACGGGGAGCTTGGCGCACTTTATTCCAAGGCTCAGACTACGTTCAGAGTGTGGAGCCCGACTGCACAGAGAGCCATGCTGAAGCTGTATCTCAGCGCAAAGGCAAATCTGCCGCATTCCGTTACTGAAATGAGCAGGGACAAAGGCGTATGGGAGGTTACTGTACCCGGCGACCTGCACGGAATGTACTATACCTATGAATTCACTTTTGACGGCTCGACCCGTGAAACGATAGATATTTACGCACGCTCAGCAGGTGCAAACGGCATCAGGGGAATGGTGGTCGATCTCTTGCGTACAGATCCTGCCGGCTGGGGCAGTGACCGTCCTGTTACACTTGAAAGCTACACGGACGCAGTGATATATGAGCTTCACGTCCGTGATTTCTCCTCCGATAAAAGTGCAAATTTCCGCCTTCGGGGAAAGTTCGGCGCATTCTGCGAGAATAGGGTGACGAACGGCTTCAGTGACACTGTGGGACTTGACTACATTGCTTCACTTGGTGTTACGCATATTCATCTGCTTCCGGTGTTTGACTCCCAGACGATAGACGAGGACGACCCCGAGGCAGGCTTCAACTGGGGATACGATCCGCTCAACTACAATATTCCCGAGGGAAGCTACACTACCGATCCCAACAACGGTACCGACAGGGTAAGACAGTTCAAGGAGCTTATCCACGCAGTACATCAAAAGGGGATGGGCGTGATAATGGATGTGGTTTACAACCACACCTACAGCACGGAAGATTCACCGTTTGCAAAGACCTTCCCCGGATACTACTACCGTCACAACAAGGACGGAAGTCTTTCGAACGGTTCTGCGTGCGGAAACGAATTTGCGAGCGAACGTGCTATGGCGAGCCGATTCATCGTGGACAGCCTTTGCTATCTGGCAAAGGAGTACAAGCTGGACGGATTCCGTTTCGACCTTATGGGTCTGCTTGATATTCATACGCTGAATACCGCATCTGAGAAGCTACACAGGATAAATCCTTCCATAATACTTTACGGCGAAGGCTGGACAGGGGGAAAAAGCCCGCTGCCCGAGAAACTTCGTGCAATGAAAAAGAACGCAGTAAAGCTGCCGCAGTACGCTATGTTTTCGGACGATTTCCGTGACGGTGTTAAAGGCTCCGTATTTGAGGACGAGGAGTGCGGTTATGTAAACGGGAACGCATCGGAGCTGTCAGAGATGATGAAGTCGGTAATATCCGGCGGAATCTACCGTATGGATGTGCAGAGAAAACGTTCTGAATGCTGGACGGATACTCCTCAGCAGGTCGTGAACTATGTTGAGGCGCACGATAATCTTACTCTCTTTGACAAGCTGAGAATTTCTATGCCGGAGGCTTCAGGGCAGGAGCGTGTATCGGTAGATAAGCTGGCGGCTGCTCTTGTGTTTCTGTCTGAGGGAATTCCTTTCATGCAGGCAGGGCAGGAGATACTGCGCAGTAAACCGTCGCCTGATGGAGGATTTGTTCACGACAGCTACAATTCTCCCGACAGCGTGAACAGCATTAAGTGGAACGATGTTACCATTCACCGTAGTGTTATGGAATACTACCGTGGGCTTATCGCAATACGGAAGCGTTTTCCGGAATTCAGACTGCGTACTGCACACGATATTCGCAGTCGTCTGGAATATGAAGATCTCGGCGGCGGTGCATTGGCGGTGCATTACGGCGATAGGCTGATACTGGTGATAAATCCGGGAGAAACGGTGCTGAAATACGATCCGGGTCGCTCTGCTGAAATTTACGCAGACAGCAGAAAGGCGGACGCTCAGCCGCTTTATCGGACTAAAGGCGCATTTGCCGTGAAGCCGCATAGTATTATGCTGGCAGGACTGAATTAAAGCCACTTTGCACAATCAAACATTAAGAAAAAGACAGAATATAATACGCATAAAACCCCGTCACAGAAACGTTCTGTGACGGGGTTTAATATATGATGGAATAGCTGAAGTGCCTTATTTCAAGGGTTTTTTGGGCAAAAAAATCCACCGTAATTCTATTAAAATTACGGTGGACTTATGGCGGAGAGGAAGGGATTCGAACCCTTGTGGGGTTGCCCCCAAACGGTTTTCAAGACCGCCTCGTTATGACCACTTCGATACCTCTCCGTATCGTGCTATGATATTATAGCACGGATTTTTAGTTTTGTCAACACTTTTTTCGGATTTTTTTAAAATTCCTGCATTTTTGTCCGTAATATCGCTTTCAGACCGAAAAGTATTGAGTCAGAGTTTGATATTACCGCCGAACATTTTAACAAAACCGGGTGCTTTTGCTTTGAAGCATTTTCCGTCAAGATAGGAAAGACAGCCGGCATCGGTAGTGAATTTAAACTGCAGCTCATAACTGCACAGCGCCTGATATTTGAAGCCGTACTTTTTGTTCAGCTTGTTGTTCCCGTATTTCCCGTCACCGAGCAGAGCGTGACCGATATACGCAAGGTGCGCTCTTATCTGATGCGTCCTGCCTGTGAGCAGGTCAACCTTTAACAGCGAGTTTTCGCCGTTGTACGCTATGACCTTGTACTTTGTCTTTATCGTGAGATTGCTTTTTGTCTTTTTGTCGCTGATTTTTACCGTGTTGGTGTCGCTGTTCTTTTCAAGATATGCGGTAAGCGTTGCGCTGTCGGGAGTTACCTTACCGCAGGCAATGCACAGATACAGCTTTGTAAGCTCTCTGTCCCGTATCTTCTGATTGAGTATTCTGAGCGATTCGGCATTTTTCGCCGCAATCACTATACCGCAGGTGTTGCGGTCTATGCGGTTGCACAGTGCCGGAGCAAACGAAAGCTCGTTTTCCGGTCTGTATTCGCCCTTGTGATAAAGATAGCTCTTGATGCGGTTTATAAGCGTGTCGCTGTCGCCGCTCTCGTCCTCATGGACTACCATTCCGACGGGCTTATCCACAAGCAGAATATTTTCGTCCTCGTAGACAATGTCTATCTTATCGCTTACACCCGTAAAATCATCGGGGTCCGACTTTGCTTTCGGTATCAGCATTTCATCGGGGATAAACAGCTTTATTATGTCGTTTTCCGCAATATGCGTGTCGGGCTTGCATTTCTTGCCGTTTAGCTTTATGCAGTTCTTACGGGCAAGCTTACAAATCTGCCCCTGCCCCAGCGGAAACGATTTAGACAAAAAGCGGTCAATACGCTGACCGCTGTCGTTTTTTGTAACCTTTATTTCTTTCATCTGTGGCTCACTTCTGTATTCTTGAAAAGCCGTACTGCGAGAAATGCTCTATCGCCTTGTTGAAGTAATCACCCGAGCTTTGACAAGCCGTTGCAACATCGGTGAGCTTCGCTTTTGCTATTTCCCACTTTTCCTGCATCACCTCGTTATCATCGGCTTCAAGCCAGAGCTGGTTTTCCCAGATACCGTATTTAAGATTGATTATATATGCTTTTTTCATACTTCTCCTTTTTATTCCTGCCGAATTTTTCATTTCAGAAAAGCAGTTGAATACGGGAGGGGCAAGCCCACTCACCTGTAATTTTGACAGTTCGCCGTGATTACAGCTTTCCGCCCTTTGTTCCGCCGAGCTTACCGCCTGTAAATCCGTCAAGAATGTTGGTGTCAAAGCTGAATGTCAGCGCCTTGTTTTCACGTTCACGCTTTAATGCGAGCGAAATCATCTCGTCTAAAAGCTCGGAATACTTCACACCGACAGGCTCCCACAGATAGAACGCAAGGCTGCCCGGAATCGTGTTGATTTCATTCAGATAAACGTTGCCGTTGTCCATATCTATCATAAAGTCGATTCTTGACGTACCCGATGCGCCAAGACATCTGAATGCCTTTACCGCAAGGGTGCGTATCTGCTCTCTTGTTTCATCGGATATATCGGCAGGAATCTTTCTTTTGAGCGTTGCCATACCGCTTGACTTGCCGCCCTTATCGCCTGCGATATACTTATCCTTGTAGCTTAATATCTCGTCGGTGTTTACAGGCTCTTCACATTCCGATGCGTGAGCGGTGGCATAATCGCCGCATACCGAGCAGTTGATTTCCTTGAGGTTTGTTATAGCAGGCTCGACAAGCAGCTTTGAAGCATAGGTAAATGCGTTGTCAAGCGCTTCGTCAAGCTGTTCATCATTGTGCGCTATCATAATTCCTACGCTTGAGCCGAGATTTATCGGCTTTACTATAAGCGGATATGCTATCTTCGCCTTAATATCCGCCTTTACAGCGTCTGCATCCTTTGCGTAGTCGCTTATATGGATCACCGTTCCGTCAAGGACGGGTATGCCGTTATCCTTGAATACGGTTTTCATAACATACTTATCCATACCTACAGCAGATGATATTACATCACAGCCGACATAAGGAACGCCGATTGTCTGTAAATATCCCTGGAATACGCCGTCCTCAACGTTCGTACCGTGTACTATAGGGAACGCAACGTCTATCGTTGCATATACGTTGTTGCCGAACTTCTTTCCGGGATAAAGCACAAGCTGTACCTTTCCGCCGTCGTTTACAAGTATCACCCTCCGGCTTTCCTTGAGAAGCGACTTCAGATTCCTGTACGATGCGATGTTTCCTATCTTTTCTCCGACATACATTTCATTGTTCTTTGTAATGTATACGGGTATCACCTCGTACTTATCCTTGTTTATGGAATTGCAAGCCTGAAGTGCGGATATGATGGATACCTCATGCTCAACGCTTTTTCCTCCGAAAAATACACCTACTCTGATTTTCATGTTCTTATCCTTTCTTTATGTCAATTAAGTATTATCTGTGCTTGTTTGCGAACTTTCCGTCCTGTAGCTGAGATCTCTCAGGTCAATATTCACTCTGACATAATCGCCGTATGAAAGTACAACGCTCTTTGCTTTTTCGGGAACTATGTAGCAGACATAGCCGTCTGAGCCGATCCCTGCGGAGAGAGCCACTGAAGTGCTGAAGCTCTTTCCTTCGTTAAAGCCCCATGCTCTGTCGCAGCCTATATCGCCGTCATAGACGCAATTAAGGTCATTGGAAAGCCACTGTTTTTCATCGGTTGTGTTCTTGACTTTCAGGTGGAACGCAACATACATATAGCCCTTATCCGCTCCGCCGTACATAATATCCGTTCTGAAAACCTCATCGCAGATAAAGCTGTATTCGTCTGTCTGAGCGGTTTCGTTGAAGTTTACACGCTGTACCTCCTGAGTTGCTGAGGATTCTTCTGCAAATGAGATTTCTTCTATGTAACCGTAGTTGTTGTCGAAGTTGTCACCGATGTTGTCGCCGATCGCCGAGAAAATTCCGCCGAATATGGAAATAATGATACTTATTACCATAGGTGCAAAGAACATTATTATAATTACAGTCGTAATCGTCTTTGCTATCTTCTGTGCGGAGGCATTCTGAGAATTGTTTACATTGCTCTGTGACGGCTGTTGTGAGGCATTATACTCATTCTGACGCATCTCTTGTCTGCGTCTGTATTCTTCCTCTTTCCTTTTCTTTTCCTCACGGTATGCCTTTACACTTGCGTTGTTGTCAAACGGTGCGCCGCACTGTGTACAGCAGTTTTCGTTTTCTACATCCAGCTTTGCTCCGCAGTAATCGCAAAATACGTCCATAATATCTCCCTCGTTTTAAACTTTTGCTTTACACACAATATCAATAATTATCCGGCAGATCGTTTTCAAGAAGAACTATCTTCTTTTCTCCGCCTGTCTTTATATTTTCAACCTTTGCAAGAGCCTCGTTCAGATTCTTTGCAACGTATATCTTTTCTTCGGGGTATCCCTTTGCTTTAAGACCGTCAACTATCGGCACTGCCTGACGTTCGCCTACTGCGATAACAAAGTCGCAAATTTCAGCCGCCTGTTCCCCGAAACGCTTGTTAAGCTCGTATTCCTTTTCGCCAAGCTCCACCATTCCCGGCGAAACAAGTATCTTAAAGCCGTCGAATACGGCGAGCGTATCAAGAGCCGCCTTTGCGCCTGTAGGATTTGAATTGAAAGCGTCGTCTATTATCGTCTTGTTTGTACCCTTGATTATCTGCAATCTGTGCGGAACGCATTCAAGACGCTTGACAGGCATAACAAGGTCTGCAAACGGAACGCCGAGCGTATTTGCAACGGCTATCGCACCGACTATATTCTGTACGTTGTGACTGCCGATGAGCTTTGTCGTAAACTGCTTTTCTTCATTACCGTTGTGAACCGTGAACTGTGTGCCGTTCTCGCTGACGGAAATATTGTCCGCATAATAATCCGTGCCGCCGCCGAGCGAATAGGTCACCTTGTTCTTATTGCACTCGTGCTTTGCTATATATTCGTTATCGTAATTGAGGAATATAATGCCGTCATTATCGGGAAGGCTGTCGGCAAGCTCAAATTTTGTCTTTATTATATTGTCGATTGACTTGAACGTTTCAAGATGCTGAGGGCCTATCGACGTGATGATTCCGTGCTTCGGCTTTACTATATCGCAGATTTCCTTGATTTCACCGACATTCTTAGCGCCCATTTCGCACAGGAATATTTCGTGCGTTGCGTTAAGCTGTCCACGCACCACCTTTACAACACCCATAGTCGTGTTGTAGCTTTCGGGGGTCATAAGCACGTTATACTTTGCGCCGAGCAGCTTTTCAAGATAGAACTTTGTACTTGTTTTGCCGTAGCTTCCTGTAAGTCCTACTACGGTAAGGTCGGGAAGACCGTTTATTATACGCTTTGCGTCATTGATATAATGACGGTTTATCATAAATTCGATCGGCTTATTTATAAGGTTTGCAATCATCGCCATAACAAGCGTTAAAATCTGTACGCACATTGTTATTGCAAGCGAAGCGTAACCCATTCCGAGCGTCAGGAATACAAGCAGGATTAAAAGTACATAAAGGATAACCGATGTCACCGTCATTCTCATTACTCTCGGAGTGAACACCAGCTTTTTCTTTGCCTTTTTCGGCGCAGAAAACACAATGTCAAGGAACAGAAAAGCCGCCGCTATAAAGCAGGTGGACGCATTTGTTTCGCCGCATATAATAAATGTAAGTATCGCACCTATCGTAAACACATGGCGCATTATAACATCTTTTATATTCTTTCCTATCCACTTGAACTGCTCATCGGCGTGATAGGAGTTCAGCTGGAACATATGCATATAGTGTATAAAATTAAGTCCGCACGATGCGCCAAGTGCCATACCGAGTACGGCAACGGCGATTAAACGTAAAATATCCAAAATAAATTCTCCGTTCTGTTTTATTTAATGTCAAGGAATGACGCCAATACTCTTGAGAATGTGTACCAGCCCTCAAGAAAAGCATAGTGTCCCGCACCTTCGATAGTAACAAGTCCGCTGTCTTTTATAAGCTCGCTCATTTTAACCCCGTCAGACAGGGGAGTAGCATCATCCTTATCGCCCCATATAAGCAGGGTGGACTGCTTTATTTCGGGCAGGAGATAAGTCAAGTCCTCGTTTACCACCTTTACAAGCGTTGCCCTCATTACAGGCGATGCCGCAAGATAATCTGCACTGCCTCGCTTGTTCCTCATATTTTCAACGGCATCGGGAAACAGCTTTTTCATAGGTGCGGTACTCATTACCGCTTTGCCGATTTTATATGTCCGTGTTTTGATTTTTGAGGATACGCTCTGTTTCGGCTTGATTCCCGCACTGTCCGTAAGAATTATCTTTTCGGGAGTCAGCACAGGCTTTTCACGGGTAACAGCCTTTATTATAACTCTGCCGCCGAAGCTGTGTCCGAGTACAACGGTCGGTACTATGCCGAGCTTTTTGCAGAATGTGCCGATGAAG
>ULXM01063058.1_pt1 | contig 34798 bp, 45 predicted proteins | sample 1961271 | NCBI WGS metagenome assembly ULXM01 (sample SAMEA4835838, study PRJEB28245) | human gut metagenome | biome: gut microbiome; material: fecal sample | place: Denmark | collected 2008 | reverse complement strand
TATGTTTAATAATTGTAGTGGTCTTACATCCTTAGACTTAAGTTATTGGAATATGAGTAATGTAACTAATATGGATTATATGTTTAATGGTTGCGGTTCATTAGAGACAATCAAAATGATTGGTTGTAGTCCAGAGACAATTCAAAAAATAACAGATGTAAAGCCATCAGGTGCAACAATCATAACAGGACAAACTATATAAACGAACAATGACTAAGAGCAAAACAACTCTTAGTCATTTGTTTTTTCAATTATCATTGTAAGCCTATATTTTTTTCCATTAAGTAATGAACTTGTAGTAGTTTCACATATTTCATCTATATATGATTTATATCCGACGCATTGCAATTTTGCCACTACATTTTCTTCTTTTATCTCAGCCATTTTTTTCTATTTTTGAAATCCTGTATAAATAATCAAGAATCATTGAGTTATTCTTTGTTATTTTTTTTGTAATATCATCATAATCTTGTGGGTATTTCCTTCTTTGATATTCCAATATATCATTGGATGCTTCCAAAGTATCTATGGCTTTTTTCAAAACATTTACATTCTCCATAAGCTATGTCAGTTTTGTTCTGATAATTTATGTATGGTTTCAATTCCTTTTGTTATATTCTCTATCGAATTGAAGATGTATGGTAATTTACTTTCGACTAGTTTTACTAGTTTACTATTATCTTCTTTGAGCTTAATATTTTCATTCAACAATTGTATATTGTCTCTTTTTAAGAGATTTGGGTCAACTGTTCTATTTGCCCAGCTTTCTTCTACAATCACGACATCTCTTTCCTTTTTCAAGAAATATATAACTTCAAGGATACCTTCTAGGTATTCTCTATCTTTCAAGGTATCCTTTATTGAATCAAGAATATTAACGCATCTGTCTAACTGTTTAGAATTTAACATATTTTATAATTTAACTATTTTAGAAAGAAGTCCCCTTCCTTTAGGTAGAGGATGGATTGCTAAGTAATTTATAATAAATCATTTTCAAAAAAAAAATCTCATTTCCTTTGTTTTTTAGTTTTTGATTACTATATAGTATATAACTATATAAACAACCAACGTGCAAAACTGTAAACAGTGAAAAAGTCTTATAAATATAGAATCTATCCTAACAAAGAACAACAAGAAAAAATATCTCAGTTCTTTGGGTGTTCAAGAAAGATATACAATCTACTCTTGGACTGGTGGATTAGTGCCTATAAGGAATACAAGACAAATGGTACACCAATCAGTGCTTTTCCACAGCCTACCTTCTATAAAAAACAAGAAGAGTACTCTTACCTTAAGGATTGTGATGCAGTAGCACTTGCAACTGCAAGGATAAACCTTAACAGAGCCTTGGATAACTACTTCAAGTCAAAGAAAGGAAAACGTAAAGGAAAGAAAGTACACTTCCCTAAATTCAAGAAGAAGGGCAAGTGCAGAGACTCTTATGGTACATTCAACAATTCTGACTGTATCAAGGTAATTGACAGTTATATATCACTGCCTAAGATAGGAAAGGTGAAGATTGTCCTTCACCGTCCATACGAAGGTACAATAAAGTCAGTTCATGTATCATGTACAAAGTCAAATCACTATTACGTATCGCTCACTTGTGAGGTTTCAGATGAAGCCGCTGTTAATAATGTGTCTCATATCAATAACCTTAATGTTGTAGGATTGGACATGTCCCTTTCTCAGTTCGTTGTCTCATCGAACAGAGATGACAATACGAAAACCAAGTATGTCAGACTGTTCAGAAAGAACGAGAAGAGACTTGCTCGCCTTTGCAGAAATCTATCCAAGAAGAAATTCATAGACAAGAGACCTTCTAGCAATCGTCTGAAGGCTCAGTTACGCTATGCAAAGTTGTCTGAGCACATTTCCAACCAAAGGAAGGACTACTGCATCAAGGAGGCTGTTTACTATGCTACTCACTACGACGTTATCGTGTTGGAAGACTTGGACATGCAAAGCATGTCAAGGTCTCTTCACTTAGGCAAGTCAGTTAATGACTTGGGTTTTGGCATGTTCAAGTCATGGCTTTCCCATGAGTGCAAGAAGCATGACAGTATAGTTATGTTTGCAGACAGGTATTTTGCTAGCAGCAAGACATGTTTTGAGTGCGGTGCAAAGAATGACCTATTGAAGTTGTCGGACAGAGAGTGGGTATGCCCTCACTGTGGAGCAATTATAGATAGGGATTACAACGCTGCTCTCAACTTAAGAGATTACTTTTATAAAGTAATATATAATACGGTAGGAACTACCGAAATCAAAGCTTGTGGAGAAACGACCTCTACGTTAAGGGAGACCTTAATGCAAGTTGTTTCTGTGAAGCAAGAAGCTCCCTCCTTTAGGTGGGAGTAGTTCACCATATTGAATCATAATTAATCGTAACAATAATAATCGTCATCGTCATAAGCATAATTAGCTCCATACGATGGGTATGAACCATATCCGCTACCATAACTAGTCGTAGTAGTTTCTTGAGATTGACAAGATGCTATGAGCAACGTCATTCTATCTTGGTTAATGAGTCTAACTAATTCATGATGATAGTCTAGCGATGGCTGCTTAATTTGAAATATAATTTCACCACTATCCATGTCGTATAATGTATGTGTTGCATCATCCCAAGAATATCCGAAGTCTTCTATTTTTTTTATGGCTTCATTCTTCTCGCTTTCAGACATTTTGTCATATACCCATCTGTCATTATCGTAGTCAATTCCAAGAATACCATCTTTTCCATTAAATTTTAATTTTGGCTCATAAGTGTATGTACCATCTTCTTTTCTAGTGTAATGTTTATCTAAGTATTCTAACGCTACTGAATATGAAGTACCATAATAGTATGATTTTGTTTTGACCTTATCGCCTACATATATGTAGAAATGTCCGTCATTACTTTTATTTTTAATGAAATCTCCTTTTTTGAAATCCATAGTTTATATTATTTTATAATGCTTTATTTTATTCATAATAACTCTTAAGCCAAGGTGCAATTCTCTTTTTATAGCTTCCTTTAATTCTAATCTTGAATATTACGAAACCGAGTTTACACCCTAACAAGTATAACCATATTAATGGTGCGAATATGATTAAAGTTATCTCTTTCTTTCCTATTAAGTATTCATCAATTATAAAAGTAGTAACATAATAGTTTCTAAACGAGAAATAACCTTTTTCGTTTTGTTTAAGCTTTCCGTTCATTTCTAACAAAGTATTCGCAATAAACGGAGTTATTGTTAAACATAACACAATATATATTAGTATACCTAAAATTATTTTTGTTATTACAATCATATCTATATTTTATTTTTTTGCAAAGATACAAAAAAATATCTTATTAAACAAATTTGTTAACCAATATTAGCATAAAACCTCTCAGTCGACAATGACTAAGAGGTTTTATTTCTTATTAGCTGATAAGATTTGCTAATTTCTCTTTATAATCTTCAAGAATAAGTTCATCATAGTCATTATAAAAATCAATGATTTCCTTTTTGGTATAATCCTTTTTCATTTGTCTCAGTATGCATTTTGCTTCAACCATGATAACTTTCTGCATATGGATTGGAGGTATTTTACCGTCGCACCATTCCTCTGCCAGATTTGTAAATGGACTAACATAACCAAGGTATTCTGAAAATATTATGAATACTGGAGCTTCTAATTTAATTTCCTTCATATTCAACAACTTTAATTTTATTTGAAACTGTTTTTGTTTTTATGATGTCATCATATATGTTTGAATCTTTCTCTTGCAAATAACTAGTATATGTTCTATGTTTTGGATTATAGTCATATGTAGTATTTGTTGTTTGAGATGGATTATCGTTTTCAAGACTATATATGTTTCTGTTATAGTATTTATTACCTCTTGATGTATAATAATTCCTTACCTCATACCTATTATCATCGTAGTCTTTGAAAAAATAAAAAAGTCCACCGATTAATATTGCAATTGGGAAAAATACGAACATGAATGAGTTTATGTATATCATATATGAAATTCCCATTATTGAAGTGAACATCATGGAAAAGAGATAAAATCTATATAACATATTATTACCTTTATTAATTTGTTTCTGCAAAGATATGAAAAACAAATTAGAATAAAAAGAATATTAAGTTAATATTCCTTAATATTCTTTTTTAACTGTAAGGAATATGGCAAAAAGACTAGACGCTTTAATTTCCTTTTCCTTGTTGTCGTCATCAATGAATGTTGCTCCATTATCTGATTTATGCTTTATAAGCACTTCTCGTCTTTTAAGTGGGTATATCGGCGGAAAGTGATACGTTTCACCTTCCTTGATGTCTTCCCAAGGTATATGCCTTTTACATGCTTTTAATGAAGCCATTTCTTCCTTTATAAGATTCCTTTTTTCCATATTGTTAAAAATTATGGTATTCTACTAATAAACTAAGTTTTTCTTCTGTCGGATATATGAAACTTAATGATGTAGATTTCTTTCCGTTTTCATCGATTTCATGATATCGAATCAAATTGTCTGTTTTATACTCAATCAAGATTCTTTTTGTTTTGGTATACCCCCACTGCGGAATGACATATTCTGAACCCTCCTTAATATCTTTCCATGTGATATAAGAATGCTTTGATAAGAGATACTCCCTTTTCTCTTGATATGACATTTTACTAGCTCTAATCATATTAGCAGTTTCTTCTTCTTTTGCATCTTCTTTCTTGTTCAGCAATGGACACCAATCAGGGCGCTTTATCGCAAGCATCATACCCTTGTTCTTTGCTATAAGTTTAGTAAATGACGTATTATCTTCATCATTTTTAACTATACATAGTCCACAACTAGCATTAAAAGCTAATTTTTCCTCACTTAAATATTTCTTATGTATGTGTGGACAATCTTTACAATCATTATATGTTATTGAACTCATATTTTATTTTTATTTAAAATGGTAAAAAAGGTTCCTCATCATCGTCTTCCTCTACTTCTTCATCATATTCAAATGGGTTTCTAGGTGTTGATAATATTTTTTCAATAAAATCATTAAGAGATGTGTTATTTTCAACAATACCGTGTGACAATAAATCATTATATATTGATTTAACTCTTTCAATATCTAATGAAGCTATATCTCGTTTAATTTGTTGCTGATTTACACCTGTTTCATCTTTGAAATTATCTCCAAATATTTTCTTACAAGACGTTTCAAATGTTTCACTTCCGATATCTTCAATCTTTACCAGATTATTTCTACATATGTAACGTTCTAGACAATAATGAATTAAAGCATTCACATAGTCCATGACCATCATCTGTTTTTTTCTAACATCACCAAAATCTTTAGGGTAATTACGTTTCATTGTTTTAAGCAATTCAATAAATTCAGTTTTTGAATTACACTTAGAAAACGGATTTTCCTTATTGGATAACATTATATTCCTATATGTGCTGATACTTGATAATATGTAATTATTAAGTGAAATAGAACATATTAGATATGAATATATCTTATTTTCCTTACACACTCGACATAGTGTTTGAAATACTATGTCTTCTATTGGTTTTTCATTATTTTGTTTCATTTGTGCAAATATATAAAAAATTATTATTTATATAAAATATATAATGTTAATCTTTGTTAGAATTATCGAATTCTATATATAACGGTTTATAGACCATTTCGTATTTTTCATCTAATAATGAAACTGTATAAATACTTGTGTCATTAAGCATTAAGCATCCATGCTCAGTAGAATGTAAATGACCCTTTACGAAAAGTTTAGGCTTAATTTTTTCGCAGAATTTTCTCAATGATTCATTTCCAATATGCGTACCATCTGCCCAAGGGCAGTCTTTCTGCAATATGATATCGCTTATGCCATACGGAGAATCATGAGCCATTAGAATGTCAATTTTAGGTAATGTTTCTATTTGTTTATTATATTTTTCATCTTGGAATTCATATGTCTCCATAAATGACCAATGACCGAATATCTTGCATAATGGCGTTCCATATATATTAATTCCTTTGTAGGAATATACTTCACAATTAAGATAGATTACCTTATCGTTTCCGTTAAGCATTAATCTAATCTCGTCTTCATGGTTATATAACCATTTATCATGGTTTCCTCCAATAAACAAAACTTTGTCGCAAGGAAGATTATTACACCAAGGTATAAATGTATTTCTAAACCATTTCTCGGAAGGTTTAGTATACGACTGAATGTCTAATGGAACGATGTCACCACATATCAGTACTAAATCACATGGCTCTATTGTAAAATCCAAATTACCATGCATATCAGAAAATGAACAAATCTTTATCATAGTTATAATTTTTTTTGCAAAGATATAAAATTTTTATAATAAAACAAAAAAATCCACTAGGTTATTTTCCTAGTGGATTTTGTTTTACATTTCATCGTTTGTTGGCTTCTTGATGGTAAAACGTCCGTTTTTGTCACGAACAAACATACGCTTTACTTTCTTTACATTTTCCTCAATCTTCTTCTCAAGAACAGAATCGATTTCACCATCATTTGAAGGTTCCTCATCATGCGTTTCTGAGGCGTGCTCCATTGGCTCCTCGTCATGTGGCTCTGTTAAATGAGCATTAGCTTCATCAGTTGGGTTTACGCTTGATGGCTGTTCAGACTCTTCATTTGTACTTTTATCATTATTTTCAACAGCTTTAGGGATAATGATAGACATTGTCTTCTTTTCAGGGTCTGGCACAGTCATTGTTTCGTTAATAACGCAATTTGCAGGAATAGTAAAAGTATTCTGCAAATATTTAGTTTCGTTATCACTTTCATAAGTGATAAATACAACTAGTTTGTTTCCATCCTCAATTTTAAACTTAAATCGTTCTCCACGCTCTCCATCAAATGGTAGAGTAACCTTGAAATCACTAACGCTGTCTGTAGCTTGCTTCAAGAAATCGGAGAAATCGCTAATAAGCTTATTTCCTCTTTCTACAAGATTAGCCTTAACCTTGTTGAGTTCATCTAGTCGCTTGTCAAAGTCAATATCATTAATAAATGTATTGAACTCATTCATCATGTCTACTGTCTTCTTTGTGCCGTCATTAAGCAAAGAAATCATTGCTTTCTTAAACAATTTGCTCATAATAATTTATTTTTATGTTAATGAAAATAATAATATAATCGTTATAATGCTAACTAATATCATAAAGAGCAAGCTTATACAAAATTGCTTTATTATGTATTTATAATTCAGTTTTTCTTTCATTTTTTTGCAAAGATACTAAAATATTTTGTAGATACAAAATAAATTAATGTAAATTAAGAATTCTACATGTGGATAAAATGTTCTAGAAGATTATGCTGATGCAAGAACCTTAACGATTCGATTCTAAGCCTAGATTCTCTATAATAGTCCATGTCTTTTGAAATGAACTCTAAAGAGCCTTCTGATAGAATTTTGTTTGTTCGTAAATTAACTACTTGATAGGAATCTATCTCAACCTCTTTTTTACTTGAATCCTTCCATGTATAAACTTCAACTAAGCCATAATCATAGTATTTCAAAGCCCTTAGATAATTTGTTATTTTATCTTTATAGTATTCTTCTAAATTGATTGTTTCAAATTTAGTGAAGTTGTGAATGTATTCAAATGGCAGCATAAAGATAACTACCTTACCGTTGACATCTTCCGCTTTCACCTTATATGTGTTATATTCTTGACTACAGATTTCTATTATGTCATCTTTCTTAATTGAAAAATGATATGTTCCTATAACTCCAAGTTTATCGCATTTCGTGATTCCAAAGACAAAATCGGTATTTGATTTCAATGCATAATTAATAATATCCTTTATCATATATTTCTTGTTTTGGACTATATATGTCATTTGACAAATTACCAAGCCAAGTTATTCCTTGGATAAATCCTATTATAGATATTAAGATAATTCCAATATATAATATCAATCTAATCAAATCTCTCATTTTACAAAAATATTCTGTTCTCCTTCATTATAAAGAATGAATTGATAATAATTGATACAATGTTAAGTATCAACAGAAGAGTAAAACCGATTGCACAATATATACCAAATATACTATTTATTAAACATATAAGCATAATAGAGCCAATACTAGCAGTAACAGTTCCTCCATGTATCATATAAAACATTTCATTTCTGTTTTTATGCTTGAAATCATCACAAGTGACTTTTGTATAGTGTGAAGATGTCTTGTATATCTCATCATTACTTACATAACCGCTCATGATAGCTTTGAATAGAATGTTGGTTTTTATTCTATTGGCTTCTTCTTGCGATGTTAGCTTATTTTCAGTTTTGATGTTAATCATGGAATCTCCAAATGACTTCTCAAAACCCAATGCTTTATCATAAAATCTAATTAAAAATTTTATCCATTTCGTTGAATTAGTTAAATCTTTAGAACGATATTTGAATGATACCAATGTATGATATACATTTCTTTCCTTCATCTCCCTAACTACCTCACGTAAAAGTTCGTTATAACTTTTCACCATACGCTTTAATATCTTGTGTTAACTTGTTCCACTTGAACATTCGTTCATATAAACTAGAATCCGATAAATCCAATGATATCGCTTTAAGATTGTTAAAGTCATTCTTAAGAATTGAATTTTCTTTACTTAAATCGGATATAACTTCATCTTGTTTCTTTATACTATCTTTTAGTTTATTATAAACCTCAATTGGTATTTCTATTTTTCCAGCCATTACTTATTATTTATTTTTTTTTATACAGTGCAAAGATACAAAAATATTCTAGTATTACCAAATTAATAATTAATAATACTAGAATATTAAGTTTTTTTAAGAGATTTTTACTATTATCTATACACTCATTGTATGAATTTTATCTCTTACTAAATTGAAACATTCATCTTTTGATATGTTAGGATTTTCAAAAACTGCATCTTTAACGACATCTAGCAAGATTCCAATATGAGGTCCTTTCTTCAGCTTGAACTCTTTCATTATGTCTTTTCCGTTTATAGGAAGCTTTGATTTACTTGTTTTTTCTTCTTCAATCTTCTTTAGTTCTTCGATTTTTTTTAAGACCATCATAGGCTTTTTTTTATCTGCCTTATCATCATGCATGTACGAAGCATTCATCAAATCAACGACTGTATAAACACAGTCTCCACAATTGTTCATGAATCTCCTCATAATCCTATCAGTAGGCATGACACCGACACCATAGTTGTCGAATCTCTTGTAATTTCTGATTGTCTGGCTTACACTATTTGCAGTTTTAACAGAAAACCCTAAATATTTAACATCATCCTTTGCAACATCGGCTGCAAAGTTTGGATTTGACATATTTAATACCTTGTCTACGTTATGGAATAACGCTGCTAGTCTTGATATCAAATTAACGGTTGTTGATTCCATTACTTTAAGTGTTTTATCATACAGACTAACACCATCAGCATCCAATGACGAGCACATATCATATACATCAGGAACTACATATTCCAAAGCCCCACAATAATAAAGCTTCTTCATTGCAACCGTAGGATTCTTCAATAGAAGTACCTCTATAAATTCATCACAAAAATCAATACTTCCTAACTTAGGTGTATTCTCAATCATTCCTAACCAAGTTTCGCTTTCAATTCCCCAACCTTTTTCATTTGCAAACCTTACGCCTCTAATTATTCTAGATGGGTCTTCTGCGAAGATAACAGATGGGCAAGATGTGCATCTGATGATTCTGTTTTTTAAATCATCCAAGCCTCTCTTTGTAAAATCATATAATGCTTCTTGGCTAATATTCCAATATAAAGCGTTAATTGTGAAGTCTCTTCTTAATGCATCTTCTACAAACGTTCCGAATATTTTACTTGGCTCCCTATCTTCATTAAGATATCTAGAATTACAAGTCTGTGTCATTCTAATCTCAAAGTCCTTCAAATCCTCGTCATTCGTTATTTCGATTCTAGCTCCATATTGTGATGATATAACTTCAACATTGTTTTTTGCGTCAATACCTAATCGACTCAATAAAAAATATGCTAGTTCCAATCCACCGTTTTCCTTGTTTACAACAATATCAATGTTTTTGGGCTCAATTCCTAAAATCAAGTCTCTTATACACCCACCTACATAGCAAACCTTATTCTCAAACACAGTACCTTTTATGGTAGATTGTATCAAATCAGTAAGCTTTATGAGATTCTTACTAGCTCTTTTAAATAATATATTTTCCTTCATATTTTGCGTATAAAGCGTTAAAAATTTATAAGCATATAAGTTATCATCTGTGAAGTTTTAAGCCATTGTAGCCAACTTAAAATGCCTATATTTGAATATTTTATGCAAAGATATATAAAAACCTTGAGTATAAAAAATACCCAAGGTTAAAAAATGTTATTCACGCTAACTTATTGAGCATTCATAGATGGATAACATAACATTTTCATCTAACGGCTTTATGAAAGTATCATAGAAATTATTAACCCACCATTTTTCATTTCCCTTTGGTATTGAATCAGAATCAATATCTTTCCATCCTTCACTGTCTAGATATGCATAATTCCAATACATTGAATTATATGAAGTATAATCTTCTTTCGATATGAACTTTTTGAAATATTCCTGTTTGTCTTTCATGAATGAAAGGATTCTTTCTTCTTGTTCATCTTTTGGGTCTCTGTTTTCCATTACTAGCTCCCAAGTAGCCTCATATATTTGCTTTTTGCCATTGCACATAAAATCCCAATCAATGTCTTTCATTTTTGCCTTATATGACTCAGTTCCGTCTTTAAGCTTGAAAGGCAGGGAAAAATTTCTACCTATATGGCAGGTTGACCATTTTCCGTTAGGATTTTCAGTCGTCAATGCATTACCATTGGAATCATAATACATGCCATCAGTAAGTTCCTTATAATATTCGAAAGACGACATCTTACTAAGTATCTTAAGCCTTTCTCTAAGCCTATCCTTGACAGTCTTGTCTATTCCTATTTTATCTGCGTCATCCAATATCTTTTCTAGAGCCTTTATTGACCTATCTTGATATTTCTTGCTATCCAAGTACTTGTATTTGACATACTGTTTTACTTCTGTATGTATGTCGTATTTAGATAACAATTCATCAGGTTTATCACCAACTACTAAAACTGAAAAAACACTACTCTTATTCATTTAAACCATTCTTGCTATATCTTCATAATCTCTATCCAAATCTAAATTATCATATAAGATTTCGTCATCTTCATTTGATTTATCTATTTTATTGCGTAGCCCAATTCCGTTAGGTAAGAAAACACCATCATCATCTGTATTATATTGGCAATAATCGTTAATTAGTTTTCCTAGCAAATAAAAATCACTATCATTTGGTAAATAAAATAGGATATCATTATATGTATCCATATTGTACCCTTTGTTTGTAAAATTATTGTATACCCATACATACGGCTTATTGTACAAGTTAGATGAAATTACGCTGTAAATTTTATCCATTATAACTCTACATTCCCATAATGATTCTAATTCTTTATTGGAATCACATAGCCAAGGCTTCTTACTTAATGTATTCAATGAAGGATTTAAGAATGAAGGAGACGATGATGTTATTATAGCGTGAACTGTATTTTCAGAAAATAGTTGTTTTAACAAATCTTCATTAAAATATGGTTTAGTATCTTCATCAAATAGTTCATTTCCATTCCTATTGTTATTCTTATCAACCCAATTCTTATCAAATGCAATGTCACCACCTATACATAATATATTCATTTTTTGTGTTTTAACAAAAGAATAGTCTTCAATGGCTTTTATATTAGAAAAATTTATCGTTTCTCCATCAAACCATTTTGGGTTTTCATATCCACCCCTTATGAAGAATACATATGTATTCGTCTTTGAAAAATTTTCGTTGAACTTAGCCAATAGTGTATGCACATTTTCTAAGATATTACCATTAAAACCGCAATTACAATGTATAAAGACAATTGAATCTTTAAAATCACAATTAGGCGCATCAGTAATCATTGATGACAAACTTCTTCTCCTCCTTATTATCGGTTTTCTATCGCCATCTAAAGATTTTGACATCTTATTTAATACATTTGGTAAACTACTTGTGATTTTACCAAATGTATAACATTTTGACACATTTTTTAAATCGTAAATTCTCATTAAATATTTTTTTTGCAAATATATAAAAAAATATAAATAAAACAAAAAAAGAGAACTATTATTGGTAGTTCTCTTTTTTTTTTATTAGGCTAAAGCCATAGACATTACATCTTCACGAACCTCTACCTTCTTCTTGAAGATATCTTTGTTAGGTTTGATGTAGTCAGAAAGGTTAATGCCATTCTTCTTAGCTTCTTTCTCATCATTAGCTGAAATCTTCAAATCAGGTCTCTGACCTAAAACTTTCAAAGCTTCAAGATTATTTCTTCTTATTGCGTTACCAACACTAGTGTAACCAATATCATTAATTGCATTAGGGTCAACATTCATGTTTGACGCAAGAAGTCTTACAACCCAAAGTGCCTTAGGCCATTCACTTGCAAGATTAATAGCAGTATCACCATTGATGTTCTTTGCATTCAAATCTGCATATTTGCTATTAACAAGGAAGCTAATGAGCTTTTCTACTGTCTTCTCTTCCTTCTCAGAAATCTCTACTTCGCCACTAGCATAGAGATAAAGTAAAGAACCTAAGATTGTTTCTCCGAAACCATCCTTCACGTCAGATTTGAATCCCTTCATGTTAACAATCTTACCGAAAAGGTCAATCATGTTATGTGCAATTGCAGAACATACTGGAATTCTGTGTTGGAATGTAAAGTTGATATCAATATTATCGCCTTCCTCTTCAATAAGCTTAATAGCATTTGCCTCGTCATCGTTATCGATATATTTGTGGAGAAGTACAGATGGGTCAAGTTTCTCGTTGTTTAGATAATAACTTTCCTTAATACCGATACTTTCTAAATACTTATCTCCTGAAATATTTGTATTAAATGCATCATATTCGCTAAGTTTAGATAATGAACCGTAAGGGTCACTAGCATATGATGTCAATATGACCGATTTGCTTTCAGATGGCTTTTTAGAGAAATCAAACACAAGATAATACTTTCCGTTTCGTCCTACATTGTTCAGTGTGATAAATGTATGACCAATAAGCTTGTCAATGTAATCTTTATTAATAACGTTTACAATGACTATATTATTTGATTCGTATGAAATTGCAAAGCTTTCCTTATGTTCTTTACATATTTTAAGCAATCCATTAATACTCCACTCGAATCTTGGGTCTGACTTCAAACGCATAAAGAAAGATGTGTCAACTCCAATCTTCTTAAAGATATCTTTGATACCAATTTTCTCACGTCCTTGTTCGTAGCCATTAAGCATATCGTGATTATCACAAGTCTGAGCATAACGTACACCATATCCATTCTCCATTGTGAAACCTACATGTGCAAAGCAGTCAGTTTCCTTACGTGTGAAATCGAAATAGAAGTACTGTGTTCTATCATTTCCACCTGCATAATCAGAGAAATAACTATTTGATTTAGTGATACACCAACAAGTTCGTCCTTGACCACACAACTTATTACTTGTTGCATAATTTTTGATGCTAAGAATAACTTGTTCTCCATTATCAAAGATAACTTTATATCCTTTCTTGCAGTGATTTTCTGCAAACGCCAACATGTCTTCTCTGTTCCAATCATATGACTCATCAAGACACTTTTCAATAGCTGCTTTTAAGTCATTAATATTGTTCATTGTAGAAACAACCTTGATGAGATTATCACGCTTGTATTTTGGCATCATACTGAATCCCTTAAGGTTTTTCTCCCAAAAGTTAATAACAGTAGATGAATATGCATCAATTGGAGAGATATTAGTACTACTTGAGCCGAAGATTTCCTTGTTCAATATGTCACGTTGAGCAGTATTGAACTCTGAGATGATGTGCTTGATAAACTTTACCTTGTTGATACCACTCATCTCTTTGAAAAGTAAATTGAAATCACTCTTGGTTTTATAACCAACAATATTTTGTTTTGCAAGTGATTTGATAGCTGTACTGTTTTCCTTAATCCAATTATTAATCTCTTGCAATTTATCAAAATTGGTTGCTTGTGAGAAGATAACCTTGACAGCCCATAACTGATAATTAGGCTGTCCATCAAACATTTCAACTACATTAATGAATAACTTGTTTGTCTCAGGATTGATTTGATACTTATCAATCAATGGCTGCATTGCTCTTTTGCTATAAGTCATCTGTTTATTTTATTTTAAATTGTTTTTATTCGAATTATTTTTTTAACGATGCAAAGATATAGAAAAGTTTCTTATTCCAAAAAAAATAACTGTTAATTGATGTTAATGTTCCAATAGTTTAAAATTGTGAGTGCCATATAAATGAATCATCAATTACTTTATTGGAATAAGTGAAAATACGCTCTTTATTATACTCTTTTACTGAATCGTTTATTATCTCACAATTATCCTTACGATGCATTAAAATATCCTTTAATCCATGATTACATCTCATATCTTCCAAGCTATGTAATATATTACATACTGTACTTTGAGAAGATTTGTTGAAATCTGCATGGCTAAATATATTAGTGAATAACTCTACAATTATTTCACCATCAATATTGAAATTACGTACAAAATTGAATGTATCTCCAAATGTAGACCATAAATTTTTACTAAAATCCTCATTTAACATGATTTTTTTTAGCATAAGATAATATCCGACATATTGAGCCTCGTTTTTTGTTTTTAATTTACGGCTAAAGAAATTGTCTATATCTTCTTTTGTTGGTGTTTTAATATCGAAATTACGATTATCATATAAATCTCTACCATTAATGTCAATTAATGTATAGGTAAGTTTTGATACTAATGTTTTTAATGTGCTTCTTAATGGCATGTTACCACATATATCATTGATTGTATATCCATTATTATATATAATATCCAAATAATCAAATGACACATACTCAAATAAAGATACTGATAATACACTAAAATACTGATTAGATGTAATATAGTCTTTTGATTTAACTAGCAAAGTCTTATCCTTACTAAGTAATAATTTTATATTAGGTATGTTACAATTTAAGAAAGAATCAACAAAACGCTCCATGCTGTTGTTTTTTCTTCTTATAATGTCATATGGTAACTTATATTCAATCAATTTATCATCAAATGAAACGTCATTTATAGGTCTAGAGAATTCATCATACATGTTAGTAACACTGTTTTCACCGTATGAATCACTGAATACGATTGCGTATTCTAGTTTCCTAACATCATTCTCATTTTTTGAAAAATCCAAGAATATTATATGTTCAAATTTAGCATAATCTGAATATGTTGCCTCATTGTAAGTTTCTCCTAACAACTCACATATATTCTCGTCTTTAATTGATAATGCTAATTTATTATCTATGTTTGATAACACATTAACATTAAATGGGTCGATATATGAATAGAGATGATTTAGAAAAGATTCTTTATTCCATTCGTATTTCATTTTATCGTAAGTTTCAAAATACGAAGCATCTAACCCATCAATCTTAAGAATTTCATATATGTTATTCTTTAGCAAGAAATTATCAATATAGGATTTAAGATATCTTCGTCTTCTATCATTGTAATCGCTTCCACAATTCTTAAACAAATTGTTATTTGTAAAATCATGTGCATTTGTAATGCCCTTATTGTGTGTAACGGTAAATCCTATAATTGAAAGGTTGTCATCTTCTTTTTTTGAAAAATCAAATAATACGTATTGACTTGCATTACTATCTGGAGAAACATAATTGTTCCAATATGACTTGTTCTTTGAAATACACCAGTTTGTGGTTTTAGCTAACTGTTTAATCGTTTCAAAGTCACAAACTTTAAGAACCATTATATTTTCCTTATCATATTTAATCTCATACTTAAGATTTTCAACATTGTTTAGATAGTCGATGAATGAAGCCTTATTCCATGAGAAATGAGTTGAAGTGATGAACTTAAGTTGTCTCAACAGTTCACTAATATCCTCTACTGATGACATCTTCTTAATAAAGTTAAGCCTTTTAGTATTGGATAATTTTGCGAACAATGACAAGGCGTGCTTATCGCTTTCATCAAATTTATACTTCTTTAATAGTTTCTTTTGGCAAGTATTAAATGAATTAATAGATTCATTCAATCTCTTATCCATACGAAGGATTGTCAGCTCACTTAACAAATCGTAAATGCTATCTTTAGAAGTATAAGCTGTTATGGTGTTTCTCTTAAGGAGCTTTGTCATCTGACCGTATAAATCATACCATAACATAATATTCTTGATTGTATCTAATCTTACATTACATTTGAAATGTAGGTTTACTGCCCAAGAGAAAAAGTTCCTAGAACCATTTGTATAGCAATAAAGAGCTTTTATGTCAAGATTAGATGTTGAAAAATCATAACGGTTTGACAGTTCATTAATCATCTTTTGATTTTCAATCAAAAACTTTTTATAGTCGTTGTCAAAAGATGAAGGTAGCATTATGATTTCACTAGTATCTGTCCAAGGAGCACAAGTAGCTGACTTTAATTCAAAAATACGCCTATATTTTGCTGATAATGCTTTAAATGAAGGAGTATCAAATTTTATTGGATTTCTATCTATATTAGAATTACTAAATGCCTTTCCGAAAATAAATGTTCTATTCTTACCATTAAAGTTATCTCTAATAATCTCGAATAAATCATACGGAACGTTATTTACTATTAATAAAATTGGGGTTGGAGATGGATTAGACAGCCTTACTAGATGTCTAACCCCCCTTACATATTTTCCTATCATTAAACAAACTAAAATTTTATCTCATTATTAAAGCAATCATTGATGACATTTTCGAAATCATTGTAATTAACATTAAGTTTCTTACACAATTTCTCCATTGAATCCTTCAAGTCATCCTTAATTCCTGAAATTTGTGACTCATATCGTCTTACGATATACTGAACAACCTCATGCTTTATTACGTCTTCCTTCTTAGGCTTTGTTGAAGAAGAAGAATATGAAGTTGAACTGCTATAGTTACCGCTATAGTATGATGCGTATGAATTTCTCCTACTATTATCTCCTAGAGATTCAAGTTTTTCTGTATCGTCTAAGTTGGTAACTGTTACATTGTAAGTACCATCTTCATTCTTCTTAATATCACTCTTCTCCTTTGGCGCATTGTTTGATAGTAAATGACGTGTGTTACCAATCTTGTTTACCAATTCTACACACATTTCACATACATCATCCATTTCCTCAATAATGCAATATTCACTATTTGCATGAGGATTGTATCCACCATTACCGAAGTTCATGCATATGATGTCAGTTTTGATTCTGATATTCTTAACGTCAGTATATGGTTCAGAATAGAAGCAGTTTACTAGACCATGTTTTGCACATACATCTTTCATGTATTTCTCATAGAAGTCATAACTGAACAATTTTTGTCCGCTACACTTCCAAGCTGCTCTTTCTTTTTCTGGTGAATCAAGACCAATCACATATCCTACATTCTTAAACCAATCTTTATCGAGATTGTCACTTCCATGACATCCAGTCTCTTCATCAAGGAAGAAGCAAGCTTTGAGCTTATCCAAATGTTGGAACATTCCTAACGCAATACAGATACCACCCTTATCGTCTGCTCCAATACCAATCGGTGTTGACTTGCTCTTTACCGATAACTTATGTACTGTCTTGTTATCCTTTTTTAAGACTTCAATCTTAAGTGGAAGTGGAGCATTTGCGTAAATGTATGGTGTATGCTCCTTATGAACAGTATCCATATGAGATGTAACGCAAGGATATGATTCTCCATCATCCAATTCACCTTTTGTCAAGTATACGTTTCCGTATTCATCAAACTCATAATCAACATTATTTCTTCTAGCCCATAGAATAATGAATGAAACCATTCTAACCTCTTCCTTACTGTATGTAGGAATAGACATTACGTCAAGAATATGACCTAATGTCATATTCTTCAACTCTATCTTAGGCTCATTGTCGTTTTCATTTGCAACAGCATCAGATGTATGAGTTTTAGTTTCTGTAGAAGAACTGTTATTTTCTATAGAACCATTGTTGGTTTGAGAAAGAGTCTTCTTCTCATCTTTCTCAGTTAAAACTGTAGATTCAGTCATATTTTTTCTTTAATGAAAGTATTTTTTTAAAATTTTATGCAAAGATACTAAAAATATTTCGTTTATCAAAATATCATACTTTAGTTTAAGCATTTTTAACAATTGCACATTTAACTAATGGGTAATTACCAATTTTATCTTCAATCTGAATTCTATATTCATTTTGCTTTCCTTTGATAATCGTTTTTATAGGTGAATCGGAAGTTACCACATTGTATCCTATCTGATATCCTAGTTCAACCAATGCGCTTTCTCTTAACTTAAGATTCTTTACATGGTCGACAAAATAGAAAATATCCCTAATATCCCTTTTTAAAATATCATTATTACACATTAATGACTTATTTTTTCTTTAATACTCTAAAAGTAAACGGCAAATAACTTTCCGTCTGTGTTAAAGATTCGTAATAAGTATACCAAGAATCTGTATTGAACATTGGAAATTTTACATTTCCTTCAGCATCATCATCTACATAAGTCAATCTCATTTCATCAACCAAACCTTCATCCAAGAACTGTCTGTAAATTGTACTGCCCCCAATAACAAACCACTCTTTATCAGAGAACATAGTTGTTGTTAGTTCTACAGCCTCACTGATTGAATGCACAATGAATACATTATCACTTGCCTCAACATTATATTCATTGTCCTTTGTAATGATGATATTAATTCTATCTTTTAAAGGTTTTTTCTTTGGAAGACTCTCAAAGGTATATCTACCCATGATAACAACGTTTCCAATCGTCATTGACTTGAAGTTCTTCATGTCATTCTTGATTGAATACAACAATTTTCCGTGATTACCAATCACACCCCTTTTATTAATACATGCAATAATCTTAAACATATTCACATTTTTTTTTTTGGTTAAAAATCTATTCTTATGCAAAGGTACTAAAAAAGATTGATATAACAAAATTATATCTATAAAACTTAACGTTTTTTAAACAAAAAAAACACCAACCTATATCTTAATAGATTGGTGCTTTATTTTACGCATGCTTTACTTAACGACTGTAGTGTCAGCCTTGATAGTATCTGCTGAATCAACAGCAACTGTGTCAGAATCATTACTTGATGTTGAGCTTGATGTCTGACCGTTACCACAAGCTGCGAAAGTCATGGCGAATACAGCCATAACTGCAATTACAAACTTCTTCATTTTCAATTTTTTCTAATTAAATTTTACTTTATTTAAACTGATGCAAAGATATAGAAAATCTTTCTATTAAAGAAATAATTACCAACTTTTTTTTAAAGCAATTTATTTCTCTTTGCCTTGAGAATCGTTCCGATAATCTTATCGTGATTGAATGCCCATTTACGATTCTGGACATCAGCAATCTTTATCCATTCAATCTTACCGACCTCATTACCTTCGTTTCCAGCTTTTGAGAAAGTAATGTCTTCTGTCGTCTTGTCTTCAATGAACGCACAGAATCTTGCTGTTACATTCTGATTGTTCGAATCAAGTGGGTCATCATTCACGTAGAACATATTCACAATAGATGGGTCAATCTCAACTCCAACCTCTTCTTTCAGTTCACGCAATGCAGCATCTTTCAATGTCTCATTGTAATCTAGATATCCGCAAACACAATTCCAATATCCCTTGAAGTCTGCTGCGTCACTTCCTCGTTCAGAGCCTAGAACACATAAATGACCATCCTTGTCATTACAGAAAACGAATATTGCAGCTGCCATTGAACGACTGTACCAACCAATGAATGAGTCTTTAATCGCATCTGAGAACTTTGACTCATCATAACCGTTTTCCTTACAAATATCCTTGATGTACTTCTCCATCATCTCCTTGCTCAAGCAAGGACAATTCTTATTAACTTTTCCCATAATATTTTATATTTTATAAATTATGATGCAAAGGTACTAACTTTTACGCATTCCACCAAATTTATTGTGTTAATAAAAGTAAATATATATGTTTATCAAAAAACTACATTTGAGTAGTTATCAACTGCATCTCCGTATGCCTTAGCAGCAGTGTTGAAGTACCACTTTGCAAAGTTCTTTATCGAAAATAAAATCTTTCTCATTATTACTAATAGTTTTATTATTAGAACTTAATTCCTCTATTTGTTAACGTTGCATTCAATAACATCACATATTTCTTATATTGCTTGTCATTCAAGAACATTCTCATGTATTTCAAGTTCTTGTCAACAGCATTCTTCGTTACAGCTTTTCTTGATTCATCTGATGAATTCGATGCTGCAAATAGCATGTCATTTTCGAATGCCTTAATGACATCAGAACAAATCTCTTCTTGGTCATCACTTAAAGATAGAGTCCTAGAAAGACTTCTAGTATTAATATTCAAGGTATACGCTTCTACCTTGTTTGCTGAATTATCCTCAGCCAATGCACCTAATGTGCTAGCCATCATTAATGCGATGGCAAATACAATCTTCTTCATTACTCAATAATTTCCTTTTTATACTTACTTACATTCTTCTTCTAAAAAAAGATGGGGATTGAATGCCATTACTAAGAATGACTCCCCAAATTTTATACACTTACTTCTACGTTGCAACAGCCAAGTAATATTTCCGCATTAGCTGCTGAAAGCAATATAGATTTACTTACTTCAAATGGATGGAATCATTCCTGTTGGAATGAATGCAATTGCTGCATTATTAGACCATCTCTTAAATTTACTAATAATCTTTCTCATCATTAATTTCCCTTCTTTTTTACTTCAATACTATTAATATATAGTTTAAAATACACAAAAAACAATGTTTTTGAATGGTTATTTCTCATTTTCGCATCATTTTTTGATGTAAGTCAATTTCCGTGTGTACGCACACAAATAATTTCTTTTAAAAATCCCAAAGATGTATTATCAATGGGATTTGTTTTATCTTACGATGCAAAGATATTGATAATTAATGAAATAGAGAAATAATCAATTAGATATTTACGCTATTAACGTTATTTCTTGATACAAATCAAATGAATGATTGTGTTAATCTCCTTCTGTCAGTCTAAATATTTTCTTAATTATTATATTTTTATTAATAATAAATAAAATAAAAAAGTGAGACCACTTTTTATAAGTAGTCCCACTTTATTATTTAGACGATACCAACTTTACGTTTAGTATTATTTAACCCAACTACGCCAACACTTGGTGTAGGTATTTCTTCACCATAATTGGTTGATTGTACGTGAAATTTGACAACATTTTCTTGTTCGAACTTCCGCTTAGCCATCATTGAAGCATAAGCCTTAGCTTCAGCATCCATGTTAGACTCCATACTTTTTCTGTACAAGTCCATATTGTTATCACTAGCAGTAAAGCCATAATGTTTGTCTTGACTAGTATTCAATGATACGTTATTATTAATACGCACATTTGAATTAATCAACTCAGAAACCATGCACATGAGAACTCCTGAGATTCCATTGATATCTGGTGCTGATTGAATCAAGAATACTGTACTAGAGTCAACATCATACGCTAACAATGCGTTTCTGTCAACACCTTCAGGTATGCGCATACCCATTCTACGAGCTTCCTCTTTAGCTTTTTCACTGTCGTGAACGATACTCTCTAGTTCGCATTTACCCAATTTAAAAAACTCAACTGAATGAGAATTCATGCTTGTTGTCAACTCAACTCTATCGTCTTCTAAATTGTAGATTACAAACTTAATGCTTGACTTGTTATTAGCAAGCTGCATTACTTGAGATAGTGTAGAGGCGTTTCGATTATCTAATTTTCGATACTTCCACATAATTGTGTTTATATTATATTAATAATAAATTGATTAAGTTAAAATAAGAGTGACCACTTAGTGTGGTCACTGATATTTAATTATTAATCGTGAATTTCAGCAGGAACATCAGTCTCTTCTACAACAGCCTCAGTAAAGAGCTCCTTCTGCTCAGCGTCAATCAAAGTCTTCTGAATCTTCAACTCACGCAAGTCGTAGTCAATCTGAAGAAGACGCTTTGCCCAAGCTTCTGGATTGAACTCGCCATCCTTACCATTGCCTGGACGAAGGCTATCGGTTGTGTTAGGTGCAAAGTCAAGCAATGATGCACGCTCCATCTCAAGATTTGAAATCTGACCTTCAATCTTAATGAGGTTCTGCTTAACTGCGTTCTCTACAAGATTTGACAACTGGGTTGCACGTGAAGCTAATGTTGACTTACCTGCTACGATACCACTAATAAATTTGTTCATAATAATAAAAATTTAAAAATTAAAAAATATGTTTACTAAAAAATCTTTTCGTTTCGTTTAACAGTGCAAAGATATTAAAAATATTTGGAATAACCAAATTTTATTTGTTAATTACTGTTAATATATTCATTTTCTTTTTTAATAATCTCATCTATTACAGATGACATGTTCTTAGACATCTCTATTGCTTTAAGTCTTTTAGACATTTTAGATGATATTACATTTCTCTTCTTCTTTATAGTTTTGGTGTTTTTTGTTACCTTATTATATTTAGGAGATAGTATGTTTTTCTCATCATCAAATCCGCAAGATTCAAACTTCAAGAATGCCGATTTCTTTACAATCCTACATAACTGTACATGTGATTCACCATATTTGAATTCACCATTACGTACTTTAATCTGTTTGATGTACTTTAATGTTTCATCATTCAAAGACCTACCAATGGCAAACATCGAATCAAAGAAATTGGTAAATGCTTTACTGCCACTAAGGTTGTTTTGATGTATAGGCTTTCCTACATTTCTTTTAGGAGTATGAGCTAACACCAATATGCTTATACCATATTTCTTCTTAAGTGAACATAACTTTATCATTAATGATGATGCAATTTTTCCAGTTAATCTCATGTTGGTTAACCAACTGATATTATCTATTATAATTGCCTTTGAATTATACTTATTAATATTATTCTCAATACCATTAATAATAACGTCACATATATCTAAGTTATCATCACCGCAAATGGTTTTTATCTTGTCGCTATCTAATTCAACTCTAATGAAATTATCATTGAACTTGAAAATCTCATGTGAATCTAAATCAGTATATCTTAGACCAAACTGTTTTCCACTTAATTCAAAATCATAATAAAGAACAGTTTCACTTTTATCAAGAATGGAAGCCACATGATTGCCAATCTGTACAGCTAATATGGACTTGCCAAGGTTTGAATCAGCATATAAGCAAGAAACCTCATTCTCGAACCAAAACGAGCCCCAAAACTTTCTTGGATTTGTGATTTCCTTTGCGCTTTCAACTGTCTCATTGGCAGTCTTAGCAATAAAGATATCACTTAGTGAATTGTTATCTTCCATATTATTTTCATTTAACGATGCAAAGATATATATAATTTTTTAAAAACCAAATTTCAATGTGTTAAATTTTGTTTTTCATTATATAAACCGTATTTTCGGTAAAAAAAACGCTCCAATAATAATGTTATTATATATATCAAGAGACCAAATAAGAATATAGGTATCATAACACACAACACATCGCCAAGCATTGAGAATGTCATTGATGTAAATGAGACCCTATCAACTACGTTATTAGTAGGTGATGCAATAGCTTGTTTGCTAGCGAATGCAGCTACCAATAACGTTATCATATATTTCCACATATTCATTACTCAACAGATTTTATGTTTTTGACAGAATCCTTTTCCTCTTCTTTCTTAATCTCGGATGGCTGTATAGGATTTGGTTCATTAACTATCGGATGTATTGTATTAATCGGTGATTCGTCATTCTCAACAACCTTTATGATACCATCAATACAATTATAGATAACAATTATCCTATATAAACTATCACCTTTCTTGAAAGAAACCTTTTTAACCCTATCATTAGGGTCGTCAAGTTTTCTTGTTCCCTTTACTCCACTAACATAATATTCATAGGTAGATGAAGGAATACTTATTGTTTCAACCATCAAACTGTCACCTCCGTATTTTTCTTGGAGATACTTTGCAATGTTTAAATTTACAACCTCTTCACCAACAGAATCTTTCTTTACCTCACAAGAATCCTTTGGAGAAAATGATTCCTTTAATGATGATAATGTGCAATTATCCATAAAGCCAAAGAAAAAATTGACAACAAATAAAATAATTGCTCCTACTAAAAAACCTTTACAATATTTCATAATTTTCAATTAATATAAATTAACTTTTAAGATATTTTTTTGTATGCACTACTTCTCCTTATCGAATTTGTTGCCAATAACACATAATTTCCAATCATAATAATCAATGCCTTTCGCAAGAGCTGTATGAATACCATATACATGATTAGATGCAATAAAGCAGCCTTTCTCAAAGATTACCTCACAAGGTTCTCTGTTTTCAAATATTGAAATAATGTCATGTTCGTAGATTCCATTACCATCATTGTCTTTCAGACCTGTAAACTGGCAAACTGTAGAAGGGTCAACCTTTTCTTTGTTACAGACAGAATCCTCATACCATTCAATAAACGTCCAAAAAGGTGTCTTTACCAAAGAACCTTTCACAAATTTACCATCACTCAGTTTCTTTGCTTTAAACAAAATTTCTCTCATATCTTTCACTCTAATTCTTGTTCTAAAAATCACATTATCATTTTATTCTTTCCTACCAAGCCTACATTAAGATTTCTGATGTCATGGTTCTCATGTTCTTTTTCTTTATCATCATTATGCTCTTCTTCTTTGATTAACTTGGTTGAAACTGAATCAGTCAGCTTACCAGTGTCTTCTTTGATTAATTTGGTTGAAACTGAATCAGTCAGCTTACCAGTGTCTTCTTTTGAATTGATAGAGCTGATTGCGTCTGAGTCAACAATAGTTTCTTCATTCTCTTCATCAGCTTTTTTTGGCTCAAATGATTTTAAGAAATTTGAAAGTAACATGTTAAAAACATTATCAGCACTAGATGATGCCATGATTTTAAAAACAGTTCTAGACTCAAAATCATAAGCTAATAACACATAAATGCCATCAGCCTCATCACATGAATGCTCTCTCTTGAATCTGATACCATCATCTAATATATTTCCAATAGTATTCCAATCCAATTTTAATTCACCATATTTTGAACTATGGATGTCAATAGTACAAAGTTCAATTGAATTACTTGTTAAGTCATAAACTGCATATTCCATTTTGTATGGATTTGGAATAAGCTGTACATTTGATACATCATTACGTGTAGTATCTATTTTTCTGTATTTCCACATAACTACATAAATTATTAATTATTCTTGTTTATTTTGATGATGCAAAGGTACTAAAATAAACTTATATAACCAAATATATTAATAGTTTTTAACAAAAAAAATATCCACTACTTTCACAAGCAATGGATATTTAAAAGCGAATTTAATTATATGCCGTATTCTTATTCGGAATCTTGCTGACCATAACAAACCTAGCAATAATATAATTACATTTCTTGTATCCCTAACAAATAGGGGCTTCGGTATTATGCGCTTCACACACCATTAGAATGATTGTACTTAGTGTGTACCTTTGAGCTTACTTAACCTTACGATTAAGCTTAGTACGTGTTAATTCACCTCACTGCATTCCCAGCTTCTACGGCTACTCATTAGAGCGGTTTAGGGATTCGAACCACAAGTCTCTATCTTGGTGTAGATAGCGCTCTACCATTGAGCTATTATCCGCATTGTGGCTTGCGTAGGAGTCTGAACCTACTATCTCTCATAAGAGCGTGATTTATAATTATCCGTGTCACTCGCAAGCCTTATATCTTTAAGAAATTTATCAAACTGTTCTTTTACAAAGATTGGATTGTAACTCCCCATGTCCTTTATAACATAAGGTTTATATCCACATTTGATAATTTCTTTTAATTTAATCTTATCTCTGTTTTGAATCTGTTTAAGTGACGTTGTCTTTTACAATTCGTCATAATGCCATCTTCCATTCCAAAGAACAGCATATTTATTATCTTCAATTATCACATCAGCATCCCATCCGTTAAATATGGATTCATTATGCTTTACTTCATTGAAATGCTTTTCGCAATATTCACAAAATAGCATTTCGTTTTTGGAACGTCTTATTTCTTTCTGAACTTTAACAGATTTCAAAGCTCCAATAGTACCAACCTCTGAGTATCTTTTTCTCTGCTCATTAGTTAGATATTTGACCTTGTTCTTTCTTAATTCATCTGAACATTCCTTTGAACAACATAGCTTTGTTGAATAATCAAAGCCATCCTTACCATAATGATAATGATATGATTTACCGCAAACCTTGCATATCCTTTCTTTAGACATATCTTTCCTATTCAAAACAACTCTATGAGTATTATTGAATTTAGCAGAACAAGAATGATTACAAAAGAATCTCTTTGTTTTAGACCTATCATAAACAGACCTTGTTATTGATATTGTCTTGCCACATTCAGAACATTCAACTTGAATTTCCTTATTATGGTGTTCGTTAGAACATTGAACTGAACAATATTTGCAACTGCCTATATTATGTTTTAATTCATAATTAATAAGCTTTTTCTTCGTAAAGAAGATGTCCCCACAATGTTCACATTCAAGCTTTAGCAAATCATTACTCTTTGATTTCTTTAGTTCTTCATCACTATATCTAATTATCATTAATAATAACGTAGAGCTGTTTTTTGCGAAAATTATGTACCTATATATATTAATTTCTAAAAAATATTGCTGTAAGCTCCACTATTTTGTTGGAAGAGGAAGATTTGCACTTCCGAAGCCACATAAGTGACACTCAGTTTACCACTGAGCCGATTTGTCTACATCAAAGTATTTCTACTTTGTTCTCCTCTCGTATCTTCCAAAAGAGTTGTGGGAGAAGGATTCGAACCTCCGACCTCAAGGTAATGAGCCTTGCGAGCTACCTATGCTACCATCCCACGATGTTATAAAACATAAACGGAAACTTTTTAAATTAGAATAAAAGATTACAAGTCTAGTCCTTAATTTTCATCATGTTGATATTGCTGTAAGTTTCCTTGTTGTTGAAGGAGGAAGATTTGCACTTCCGAAGTCACATGAGTGACACTCAGTTTACCACTGAGCCCATTTGTCTACATCAAAGTATTTCTACTTCGTTCTCCTCTGGTATCCTTCAAAGAATATCTTTTTGTTTTAATCTTCAACATTGCAAAGATATAAAAAATATTTTAAACTTCCAAATGTTTTAAGATTTTTTTTTATTATCTTCACTTGAGGCTCTTGCAAGAGTCGAACTTGCTTATATTGTTTTGCAGACAACCACCTTACCGTTAGATTAAAGAGCCAAAATCAGTTCTCGAAAAGTAAAACCTTTCTTTCAGAGAAAACCTAAACGAGAACATTTTTAAATCATTTTCTCACCAAAACTGCTCAAGATAGATATATCCGAACTTCAGTTTTGAAAACGTTTTTTTGCTAGTCTAGGAGATGGTCAATCTCATTCGCATTCATAACTATTTGACCGAAATAGAGCGGAGGGAGGGAACCGAGCCACTCACCTATTTCTTGGGAAGAAATCGCACTATCCATTTGTGCTACTCTCCGCATATTAATCTTCAACATTGCAAAGATATAAAAAATATTTTAGACTTCAAAATGTTTTAAGATTTTTTTTTTATTTGCACGAACTGTACGACTCGAACGCACATCTAGCTGATTTGGAGTCAACTGCTCTACCAATTAAGCTAAGTTCGCAATTATCTGAGGTTGTATGAGTATCGAACTCATTCTTACTGCCTACTCAATTACTCTAACCATCTGAGTTATATGCCCATTGTAGCTAATAATCAGTGAGCATAATTGGACTTGAACCAATGACTTTTGATGGACTTATATTTTCTACCATAGAACAACCTCATTGTAGGAATAGTAGGATTTGAACCTACGTGTAACCAACTACGCTTTCAACTCCTTATCAGGGAGAGGCGATATATCTCTATTACTTATTATTTGCTAAAATATCAAAGCCAAATTCACACAATAGTTCTTGTAATGCTTTGTATAGTTTTGGTGTTCTTTCTTTTGTTATATTAGATATCCTTCTATTGAATAGAGAATCACCATCTGGAAACATAATGAATTCATAATTACCATTAGTAAATTCGCTTACGATTTCTTTAAGTTCGTCTCTAATTGTATTCTTAAATTCTTCAATGTCGTTATCAGTCCATCTACCATAGATACCTTTAGCACCACTATGATACCATCTTTGAGTACTAATAGGTCTTGCGTTATCAAGACCTCTAATAACAGCAGAAGTTACAGTTGGAAAATGATGCCCACATCCGTATTTTTTAGAATACCAACTATCATTAGAAATTACGCCTTTACCGCTATCCCTATCTGTGTTATCAGTAAAAACATATAGAATATTTGGATTTGCAATAGCTTCATCTCTAGTCCAAATTCCATCATGCTTCTTTATTTTATCATTAAAGTTCATTTTAATAATATTTTTGTTGAAGGAGGAAGATTTGCACTTCCGAAGCTACATAAGTAGCACTCTACTTACCGTAGAGCCGATTTGTCTACATCAAGGTATTGCTACCTTGTTCTCCTCTCGTATCCTTCAAAGGTTTTCTTGTGGAAGAGATTGGAGTCGAACCAATTCCTTTGGATTTTCAGTCCAACGCTTCTACCGAGTTAGCTTCTCTTCCTTTATTTGTTTTAACGTTGCAAAGATATAAAAAATATCTCAAACATCCAAATTTTTTTGAAAAAATTCCCACATTTTTTGTGTGTGGGAATCTCTTTTTTTTCTTTAGATTAGGCATAATATAATAACGCCTACCGCACTACCTATCAAATCAGCCAATAAATCTTTCAAATCTAAATTCCTAACTATTATATAGTCATAAACTTCTTTCGCTATTCCTAATCCTAAAGAAGCAAAAGCGCCACCAACAGCTGCGTTAAGAATTGTAGCTCCTGCTGTTGTGTGAAATAAAATTGCACCAAATACAATTGTCAGAACAATGCTTATAGCAAAGTGTGCTACCTTATCCAAGTTATTGGATAACCAATTAATTACTTTTTTCATTATTTTATATATGGTTTTAAAACTACATATAAATATAATTTCAATTGTATAACGTATCAATCTCGAACCAATGAAACCAACCTATTTCTTTGGAAAAAATCGCACTATATATTTTATAGTTATCGCCTCTTGGTTCCCATCCGCATTTCCTACATATATCAGCATATGTCTTGCTATTTTTAACAAAATCTTCTATTTCATTTTTAGAGAATTTACGTTTTCTCATTAACAATGTTATTATTAGTGTTCCGTGTGAGACTCGGACTCACGCCCCTCAGATTAAAAATCTGATGCTCTAGCCAGCTGAGCTAACGGAACATTTATTTTATCATTGCAAAGATATAGAAAATATTTTTAATTCACAAATCTTTTTACTATTTTTAAGATTATTCTCTACCAAGAAGTTCTCTGACATTATAGTCATTGATTCCATCTTTCCTATTATCAATCAGCGTTCTCACAAGAGTACTACTTACATGTGAGACCAAATTGCTAGTAGGAATGAGTAAAGTAGGAACATGCCTCAAATATGTATTGACATTTGCTTGCTCTATCTCATTTGCAGCATCGCTTTGATTCCTAATGCCTTTGATTAGCACATTGGCATTAATCTCTCTAGCAATGTCACAAGCCATCATGTTCTGTCTTGATATGACATCTATCCGATTTTCATAATCATCACTGCTGAATGCCTCCTTGATGAAATTCATCCTCTCATATTCAGAGAACATATATTTCTTAGATGGATTTGTCCCAACGCATATTACAATCTTATCAAATAAGCATGTATTCAATGCCGTCAGTACCACTTCCCTATGACCGATGTGGAATTGGTCGAAGGAACCGATGAACAAACCAATTCTCTTGTTGTCAACCATAAATTAATTACAGTTTAAGTATTTTACTATCATTTGCACGTCGTGTAAGAATCGAACTCACATTGATAGATTTGGAGTCTATTTGCCTACCATTGACAGAACGACGCAGTGAACTACTCCCACCTAAAGGAAGGGGGCTTCTTGCAAAACGCATTAAAATGGCAGAGGGTATAGGATTCGAACCCATGGGACGCTTTCACACGCCCACCTGATTTCAAGTCAGGCACCTTAAACCACTCAGACAACCCTCTATTTATTTATTATATTCTCAAACAAATAATCAGCATAATTTATAGCTTCATATTGGTTGTGTGTTTTGTCTTCATATGGGAATGGTATTGTTGCGATTGTTTTCATAGAGAACTTTTCTATTGGAAGCAATAAGCACATCTTTGTCGGTATATTATAAACGCCAAAGTAATCAATATCTTCTTTTGAGTACTTATGTCTATAGTGGTTCTTGTTCCTTATGGTGCTAGATATCAAACTCACCTTAAAATTATTCTTCTTATCATCGAAGTGGTTTGAGGTCTTTACTTGAATCCTATTCAACTTACCATTGAAATCAGCTATCAAATCAGATTTTTCATTATCTCCAAATGGTATGTAGACAGGTATCCCCATCTCTACGAACTTATTCAAAATCGCAGCTTCACCAATATTGCCAATCCTTTTATATGAATCCATTGCTGGGGAAATGGGCCTCGAACCCATGACCTCTTGATTAACAGTCAAGCGCTCTAACCAACTGAGCTATTCCCCATTCTTTTTGGTTATTGTAGGGATGGTAGGATTTGAACCTACGTGTAACCAACTAAGATTTCAACTCCTTATCAGGGAGAGTCTATACATCCGAAGAATTAAACATATTCAAAAGTAGTCACATTACTTTTTTATACATTCACTCCTTGCATTCTTTTGCAAGTTCCTTCGAAACGATAACAGAACTTCTTTAACCTTCTCACGTTTAAGTTTTCGAGGTTCAAAAGCACCGTTACCCAATTGTTTTAAGAGTGATTCTCGCAACACGGTTGCAAGCACTCTGTTCCTTATATTCTTTGCAGCATTGAAATCTGCATTATCCTTATGCCCACATTCAATACATTCAAACGTTTCTTGGTTTGGTCTGTTCTCATCTTCAATACACCCACATATGGGACACATCTTCGATGTATAGCTCGCTTGAACTGTTGATACTGCTATATCATACTTCCTTGCAATGTGCTCCACTTCTTGTTTAAGACTACTCAAACCAAGGAATTTAACCTTTCTGCTATAGTTTATGCCTTCATTATCCTTATCCTTAATATAGCATTTACCAAAACCATTATCCAAATCCTCCATAACTATGTGACCAACACCTTGTGATTGTAATGCCTTACACATATTGGCAATAAGTTGCTGTTCAGACTTAACCATCTTGGATTTTAATGTGTCAAGTTTCTGCTGTTTACGTTTACCTACCTTATACTCTTTATCCTCCCCTTTCAACTTGTCTATTTCAATAGACAGTTTGCAGAAATCATTAACTAATTTTCTATCATAGTCGTAAGTGGTTTCATCTGACAAACTTAACAAGTTATGCTTACAATTAACATCTATACCAATCGTATTACCTTTTACTTGTGGAATATACCTTTCTCCATCCTTGCATAAATGGATATTTACTTGATGTTCCTTTTCATTAAAGGCAAGAGTGTATTCATAATCATTATTCTTCTTTCTGTATTCCTTCATATTTCCATGCCACCATTTATTAAAAGTAACTGGTATGTCAAACGATTTCCTACAGATACCGCTAAGGCTTACAAATGAATTAATCTTTGAGCCAAATCTGCTATTATAGTCAATTATTCTTTTCTTTCTACACCTACCACTAAATGTGAGCGATTTAAACTCAATAGGATGTTCTGAATATTGTTTAGCAATACGTTTTCTCTTTGATAATGCAAGGTTATATAAACGTTCAAATCCGTATTTCTCGCAGCATCTTAGTATATTGTTATAGAACTCACGTTTCTTATCATCACACTTTCTTATATTACTATTGATGTATTGAAGCGTATTCTCGTTACCGTATCTTGCAAGATAAGTAAGGCAGTTAGATAATGGCGTTTGTTTCTTATTAATGATTACTTTCTTTAAGCCACCTTTCTTATGATTTTTTGTATCACGCTTATAAAATTCAAATCCCTTAAATGCAAATGTCTCAAACACAAGTTTACGCTGTATCGCATCAAATTTATTCTGATAACAAGTAAACACTTGTGTGTATAGTTGTGCATCGAATGAGCTTGGTATTGCATCTTTGAAAGATACTCTCATTGCCTTCAAGAACTGAAACTTATTATATTCCAAGAAATGTAATAAGTTATCGTTAACGTATTGTGATACAGTATTTTTATGATTACGAATAAGCACAGCAAAGTTGTATAACTCATCATATTTCTGACGAGTTAAATCCTTTGAATTGAATATCTTTGTGTACTTACTCTGTATAATCATTACTTAAATTTCTTGTTTTCTTTTCTTTGCGTTTTCCTTTGCTCTTGCACTGTACAATCGACCACTGAAAGATGCAATTAGCATCATCATGTCATTGACAAGTTCTTCTTGTTCAGTATACTCCTTCTTATCAAGCAATTCTATCTCAACTCCGTAACTGTTGAAGAAAAACTCTATTAGGTTATCATAACCCATTTATATATAAAATATAAAGTTAAATAAAAAAATAATAAAAATCATTAATTTTTATTAAATTTTTAATGTACAGTTAACAACCCCCTTAATGTGCTTATCTTTATCTTAACGTTGCAAAGATATAGAAAATGTTTTTAATTTCCAAATCTTTTTAATTTTTTTGAGGCTACTGTGAGGCTTGAACTCACGACCACATCTTTACGAGAGATGTGCTCTACCAACTGAGCTAAGCAGCCTTTAATTTGTATAGTGTTGACCTATATTGCTTACAAGGCTAGTTTAACATCCTCTTACATGCATATTTAAAAGTATGGTCGGAACGTATGCCTTTAGCAAGGGAATCACTGTTTGCATTACGCATTGTTGGTACATTGAGCTATCTAGCCGTATGTTCTATCCCTTCACAACCATTAACAACCTCTTGATTAACCATCAAGTCCTCTCCACCAACTTATCCGACCAAATTATTATAAACTCATATTTTTTCGTTCTAAGAGCTTATTTTATTGTTATGGTGTAGTTATTCATCTTCACAAAAATAAGCGTTTCTAGAGCGTTTAAAATGGCTTAGAACGAATATTCTAACGCCATAAGAGGTACGCATATTTGTTTACCTCATATAGATAATTAATAATTTTCTTTTTCATCACTTAACTTCAATTTTTAATATATTACATTATAATGGAACCATATCTGTATGAATATTTCATTCAGATAATTGACATTTCTTCGTCTATCCTTTTTTTAGACTCTCTACGAGATTTCTTTACTTTTTGATGCCGTTGTATTTTATCATATGTGTGAGTATATTTAGTTACTGTGTCCTTCAATTGTTTGGCAAATTTGCCATTTTCGTCAAGGTCTTTCCAATTCATTGCATCTCTATATTTAGAACGACGATTCTCTGATGGGTCGTATATCAACCACTTGTGTACGTTCTTCTTGAGTCTTGAGATATATTTGGAAAAACCTTTCCATCTTCTATAAGCTCTTCCTTTTGACATGATGTAGATTTAAGTTACTAACTAATTATATATCTTATGCATAATGTCACAGTTCATTTAATTACGTCAAATAACCTCTTCTAGCTATATATTTCATTCCTAGAGAAGTAATCTTGAAAGTATTCATATCTTCTGATATCCTAACGTATCCAAGTTTCTCCAACAGATATAATGAGATTTCTATTCCGTATTCTGATATTGTTTTCAGATAAGGAAGATTATTAATCTCTTCTCTTGTCATTTTTTTCTTTGCAGAAATTGATGCCAATATTTTTTCTGTTACTTCTAACATAACATTTCTATTTTAATTGTTAAATTTGCAGAGAGTGTTGGATTCGAACCAACGAACCGATGTTAACGGTTGCATTCTTAGCAGGAATGTGGGTTAAACCGCTCCCCCAACTCTCTATTGATTTGAGCCTCCTAATGGAGTCGAACCATTCTCTCATGATTACAAGTCAAGCGTACTACCGATGTACTAAGGAGGCAATTGCGTTTGGTGTAGGATTCGAACCTACATATGCCAAGTTAACAGCTTGGTGCTTTACCGTATATAAAAATCTAAGAAAAATTATGAGTTTACTTAGTTTTTATTTCTTGCTTCAACGAAACACTGCTTTTTAGGAACTAAATCGTTCGGTCATCCACAGTTGGTTTCTCCACAAGCGTAAATTCGGCAGTACGGCTGCCTATTATATTTCATTTGCCTTATTATGCTGTGAGCATTCATAACCCATTTATATATAAAATATAAAGTTAAATAAAAAAATAATAAAAATCATTAATTTTTATTAAATTTTTAATGTACAGTTAACAAACCCATTCAGCCAACCAAACATTGTCATCTTCTTTTAAAGTTTTTGTTTTTTTTTTTACGTTGAAAAGATGCCAACTCCCAACTGATTTATTTAAAGATGCTCAGCCCTTTCTGTATACTTTAGTAAAGGAACATCTGTATTTTTGTTTTGTGGTGCAAAGATATTAAAAAAA